>Ga0118677_10001976_pt1 | contig 42341 bp, 40 predicted proteins | sample AliMusrvi5mmetaG_FD_86154 | JGI IMG/M metagenome (GOLD analysis project Ga0118677, IMG submission 86154)
TTCTTTTCCCGTCGTGCAGATGTTGCCGTCGTCGCACGGCCCGGGCATCGGCGGATGGTGGCAAGTGCCTGAAGGTGGACAGGTTTCCAGCGTGCACGGGTTGCCGTCGTCGCATTTGGTCACGTCGCTGGGCAGGCTCGGGTCGCACTCGCCGCCTTTGCAGTCGGCCACGCAAGTTGCTGAAGTTTCACCGATTTTCACAGAACAGATGCCGTCGCCGCAGTAGCCGCAGTCGATCGGGCAGCCGATGAAGTCCTCGCCCTTGCTGCAGATGCCGTCGCCGCACGCCGTGCCGCAGTCCTGCGGGCACTTGGCCGGGCCGCCGTCGCTGGCCTCGCAGACGCCGTTGCCGCAGGCCTGCCACGCGCAGTCGAGCGCGCAAGTCTGCGGACTTTCGCCCTTTTCGCAGATTTTGTCGCCGCACGCGTTGCCGCAGTCCTGCGGGCAAGTCTCGGGCGATTCGCCGCAGTCGTAGCCGGTGCATTTGTGGTCGCCGCAGCCGCCGCAGCAGTCTTCCGGGCAGACCTTGGGGCCTTCGCCGGGCTGGCAGATGCCGTCGCCGCAGCCTTTGCAGTCGAACGGGCAGGTCTTGACGGTCTCGCCGCACGCCGAGTCGCAGACGGTGTCGCCGCAGGCACAGGTGCTTGAAATGTCGGAGGAAAGGTCGATTTCGGCGTCAGGCGCGATGTCGTCGGTGCCGGCGATGTCCTGATCACTGTCGACGGGCGCGAGGCTATCGGCAGGAGGCAGATCTGCGACGAGATCGGCCATGGTCTCGGCGTTCGAAATCGTGTCGCTGAACGCGTCCGACGGAAGGTCGGCGAAGCTGTCGGTCACGGCGGTGTCAGCGGGGCTGGAGACGCTGCCCGTGGGGGCGCCCCCGCAGGCGGTCAAGAGAACGAGCATCAAACCCAAGTTATCACGCAAGAAACCCATCTCTGCCCCCAGTCGCTCGCCAGTTACGCGGCTCGCTCGTCGTCACCGGCGCGGGCCGATGGCTGGCCACACTCCACGCCGTCCCGACCCAACGGTCAGGGTCTGAACGCGCGTAACTTGTCTTGCCGACTTGCAGTTTCGCGCCAGGCCCGTGCAGGTGTCAACGGTTGGCCAGGCGCTCGATCTGCGGCGGGCGAAGGGAGTTGCGCTCTGGCGGTCCCAATCCAACCTGCAAAGGGTCTGACCGAAAAAGCTTGGTGTCGGAAGTGGGATCGGGTATTGCTCTGTCGGTAGCCATCTGCATCTGGCCTTCCATCAGCGCGGACGTTCCGCAACCGCGTCTGATCGCCAGTCTTGGGCTCTGCGGCCCCCGAAGCAGGGCCCAGAATCGGCCAAATCGTGTCATATTCAGGCGTCCAGGCGCCCTGGTGCGCCGTCCGTGGGTGGCGTCCACGCCCGGCATTCGCCAGCACCGCCGCCTGACCTGGCCGCAGTGTTGCCGCCACTCCAAAACCGCGGCGTTTCGCCAAAACGCGCACCCTCCGTCACACCGCGCGCAACGCGCGAAAACTGATCCACCCACCATCGCCGCGGCTGTCTGCGCAGGCGAAGCCGCGCAATGGTTCGTGGGCTGCAAGCCCGGCGTTTGCCCTGCAGGAATGGGTGCAGCGAGCCTGGCGAGCAAGGCCATTCCGGAGGGGCAAACGCGCCGCCGCCCGCCTGAAAATCGGCAAACGAGAGTCCTCTCGCCGACCACGCATCTGCGGTCACTCGCGAGCTAACTGCTGAAGTTCTTGCATCTTGTGGTGCGGCCGCCAGTCTGTGTGGCGGCGAGGGCGAGCAGGCCCCGGCAATCCTGATTGGCGTCCGGTGACACCGAGGCCTGCTCTCACATCCTCGCGCCGGTGGGCGCCAGAACCGCAGTGGATTTGGGCACATGCGGCGCGTGTGGTCAAGCTTTCGTCACCGGAGCCCGGTGGCCGATCGCATCCTGCGCCAGTACTCCTGCACGCGCTGCGGCGCCATCACGCTCGTCTGCGGACCCTGCGACCACGGCCGTGTCTTGTGTGGCGATTGCAGCTCCCTCTCTCGTTTACAGCGCAGTCGCGAGGCCGCTGAGCGCTACCGCCACACCGAGCGTGGCCGGCGCATGGCTTGCCTGCGACAACGGCGCTGTCGGGCCCTCAAAACGCGAATTGTCACGCATGGCTGGTCCACTGCAGTCGCGCCCGAGGTGACATTGCTGGTGCCGACGCGGATGTGCGTCGTCTTGGAGGTGTCCGATGAGAAAACTGCCGTCAAGCACTGTGCTTTCTGTGGCCGCTGGGGGCCTCTGGCCACGCGCATCGGCTTTCGGCTACGGCTCGTCACCGAGAGCCATCGCGACCCGCGCCAGCCGGTCTGGAAGGGGGCGCCATGATTTCTGACCAGCTGGCCCACGAAATCCTGCGTCTGTTTGCTGTCGAGAAGTGGAGCCAGGGCGCCATCGCGCGCGAGCTGCGCCTGCACCACAGCGTGGTGGCACGGGTGCTGAGCCAGACGTGCCCGACACCGCCCAAACCGCAGCACTCAAAGCTCGCTGCGTGGCTGCCACTCATCGAGGACACGCTGGCGAAGTACCCGACGGCGTGTGCGTCGCGGATCTTCGAGATGGCGGTCGAGCGGGGGCATCGCGGCGCACCGTCGCATTTTCGCGCGTTTGTGGCGCAGTACCGGCCGCGCAAGTCGACCGAGGCCTTCATCCGCCTGCGGACGCTGCCCGGCGAGCAGGGCCAGGTCGACTGGGGGCATTTCGGCAAGGTGAAGGTCGGCCGCGCCGAGCGCAAGCTGGTGGCGTTTGTGATGGTGCTCTCGTACAGCCGGCGGATTTTCCTGCGCTTTGGCTACGACATCGGCATGGCGGGCTTTCTCGACGGGCACCAGCGCGGGCTGGAGCATTTCGGCGGCGTGCCCCGCGTGCTGCTGTACGACAACCTGAAGTCCGCGGTGCTGGAGCGCGTCGGCGTGGCGATCCGCATGCACCCGACGATGCTGAACCTGGCCGGGCACTACGGCTACGAGCCGCGGCCGGTGGGTGTGGCGCGGGGCAATGAAAAGGGTCGCGTGGAGCGGTCGATCCGCTTCATCCGCAACAGCTTTTTCGCAGCGCGCGAGTGGTCGGACCTCGACGACCTGAACGCGCAGGCGCTGGCCTGGTGCGACGGTTTGGCCGCGGACAGGCGCTGGCCGGAGGACCACAGCCGGACAGTGCGCGATGCGATTCTGCACGAGCAGTCGTCGCTGATGGCGCTGCCCGCGGACCGGTTTGCCTGCGCGGACCGGCGTGAGGTGCACAGCCAGAAAACCCCATATGTCCGCTATGATCTGAACGACTACTCGGTGCCGTTTCGGCTCGTCCAAAGGACGCTGACGGTGTTTGCCACGCCGGAGGAAGTGCGCGTGGTCGACGGCCAGGAGGTGGTGGCGGTGCACGTGCGGAGCTACGACAAGCACGCGCAGATCGAGGATCCGGCGCACCTGGAAGGGCTGCTGGCGCACAAGCACGGTGCCAAGCGGCACAGGACGCAGGACCGGCTGATTGAAGCCGTGCCGCAGACGCGCGAGCTGCTCGTGCTGCTGGCAGGTCGTGGCGATGGCCTCGGCCGGGCGGTCAGCCAGATGATGCGGCTGCTGGAGCGGTACGGCATGGCGGATTTCACCGAGGCGGTGGCGCTGGCGCACGCGGCGAACACCCCGCATCCGAACAACCTGCGGCTGCTGCTGGAGAAAATCCGCCATCGCCGCGGCTTGCCTGAGCCGATGCTCGCGCCGGTGGTGACCCATCCGCGCCTGCGCGACCTGCACGTGCGTCCGCACGCGCTGACCGACTATGACCGGCTGCTGGCCGGCAAGTCACGAACACCCAAGGAGAATGACCATGACGATTGAAAACACACCTCTCACTGCCCGCAAGATGACCGATCCGCTGCAGCTGCGCGCGTGGCGCCTCGGGCTGTACGGCCTGTGCCACCACTGGGGCGAAATCACGGATGTTTCGCTGCTCGAGCGCGTGGTCGCGTGGGAGGAGGCCGAGCGGGCCAAACGCAGCCTCGAGCGGCGCGTGCGGGACTCGCACATCGGCCGCTTCAAGCCGCTGGCGGACTTTGACTGGAAGTGGCCCAAGCACATCGACCGGACGATTATCGACGACCTGATGGGCCTGGACTTCATGAGGGAAGCCGCGAACCCGATCCTCATCGGTCCGAACGGCGTGGGCAAGGTAACGGCCCAGCGAAACACGCCCAGCTCTGACCGACGCGCCTACACGCCAGCCAGCGCCGCCGCCTTCTTCCTCGCCACCCACTGTTGCGGCAGCAAATCCGCGACGTCCGCATCCTCACCCCGCCGCGCCAGCTCCGGCAGTACATCGCGCAGGTACGCCCACGGCTCTGCGCCCGCGACCTTGCACGTCGCCAGCACAGTGTAGATGACCGCCGCGCGCTCGCCGCCCTCGTCCGAGCCGGCAAACAGCCAGTTTTTCCTGCCCACGCCGATGGGCCGCATCTGGTTCTCGACCAGGTTGTTGTCGATCGGCACGCGGCCGTCGCGCAGGTAGACTTGCAGCGCGTCCCACTGGTTCGCGAGATAACCGACCGCCTTGCCCAGCGGCGACTTCGGCCGCGCCCGCAGCCTGTGCTGATTCAGCCACTTTTTCAGGTCGGCCATCAGCGGCACCGATTCTGCTTGCCGCAGCGCCAGCCGGGCCGCGGCGTCCATGTTTGCCTCGCGCGCCTTCTGCTCGACCAGGTACAGCTTCTGGATGATCTTGACCATCACCGCCGCCGTCATCGCCCCGGCGTCCAGCGCCTCCACACCCTTGCGGCGGGCATGGGCCATACATCCTGCCAGCACCATGCCCTTGAGTTCCTTGCCTTCGAGGCTCATCCAGCCCTTGTAGCCGTCGCCCTGCAGCGTTCCGGAAAAGCCCTGGAGGAATTCCGCGGGGCCTTTCTTGCTCCAGTCCGCGGTGTAACGAATCGCCGGCCAGCACGCCTTGCCCTGCGCGTCGTAGCCGAGATATGCCCACAAATGCCCGCGCTTGACGCCTTTTTCGTGTTCCGCGTCCAGCACCCGCAGGCCCGTGTCGTCCGCGCCGATGACCGGCGACTCCTTGGACAGCCGCCACACCAGCTGAGCCAGCGGCTTGAGGATCCCTGCGCCCGCCGCCACCCACGCGCCCAGCGTCGACTCCGCCAGATCCACGCCCAGGCGCAGGAAAATCTGGTGCATCCGGTACAGCGGGCAATGATCCTGGTACTTCGCCGTCAGCACGTGCGCCATCAGGCCCGGCCCGACCATGCCGCCGTCGACCAGTTTTTCCGCCGGCGGGGCGATGACGACGCCCTCCTGGCACGGCTTACACGCCACCTTCTCGCGCGCGATTTCGTGCACGACGAAGCGGCCGGGCTCGAAGTCCAGCACCTCGCTCACCTCATGGCCGATGCACGTCCGCTCGACACCGCACTGCGGGCACGGCCGCAGCTCCGGCGCCACTTTGCGCTCATCGCGAATGCGCGGCAGGTGCGCGGGGAGCGGATTGCGCCCCGGCCGACGCTGCGGCGGACGCTCGGGCTTGGGCTCCGGCTTTGCTTCGGAAGCGGGCGCCGGCGGCAGCGTTTCCTCGCCCTCGTCGGCCAGCGCCTGCAGGACAAGCTCCAGCTGGCCGCTGCTCATCCGCTCCGACTTGCGGCCGTACAGCTGCTTGAGCAGCGCGGCAATGCGGTGCGACTTGTCGGTATTGTCGAGCAGCAGCTTGGCCAAAAGCGCCATGAACTGCTCGAGCGCGTCGTCCTTACGGTCTTCCGCCAGCAGCCCCGCGAGGTAGCTCCGCACGCCGTCGAGCCCCGTCGGATCTATCGCTTCAGGCAGCTTTTCTGCGGCGTCGCTCATGCCAGAAAGCATAGCCGATTCACGGCAAACTTTCGAGTAATCCGCACGGGATCATGGACGATTTTGCCTAATTGGCACGTCCGCCTCAGGCGGATTTGGCCGCCACCGCGGCAGCTTCTTGGCACCGCGAAAATCGATGCCCTGCATCACCAGCGCCAGCTCGCCAGGCTCCAGCTGCCACTCCGTCGCGACACCTTGCTGACCGTGCCAGGGCGGACGGAAGCGCCCCTTCTCCAGCCGCTTCGCCACGAGCATCCAGCCATCGCGGTCCCACCAAAGCAGCCGCAGATGATCGCCGTGGCGATTGAAGAAACAGTACACGTGGCCGTCCATCGCGTCCTTGCCCAGGTGCCGCTCGACCGCGCCAGCCAGGCCGTCGAAGGATTTGCGCATGTCCACCGGTGTCGTGCACGCGTACAGCCGCGTCGATGGCGGCAGCGTCAGCATGGCAGCCGGTGCAGTACGCCGACGAGCCGGGCCAGCGTGTCCTCGCAGAAGTCCGGCCACACGCGGATCACTGCTGGCCCGACCGCCACTTCAAGCGCGGCGACCGACGGCGGCGAACACGGAGCCGGGACGACCGGAACGAACGACACGGGGCCAGTGTGCAAATCTTGGTGTGTGCGTATGCGCATATGCCACCAGTACAGCGTGCGGTCGGACAGGCCGTGCTTGCGCGAAAACGCGGAGAGCGACAGGCCGCTCCGGCTCGCGGCAGCCAGCGCCTCGCGGGCCTCGGCTTCGCTCCAAGGGTCGCGGCGGGTGGATTTACGCAGGGTGAAGTTTTCGGTCAACAGGGTCGTGGATTGCATGGGACACCTCCGGGTCGGAGTGTGTCGGCGGGCGCGCGCCCCTCTCTGCCAACATGATCTGAGACACAGAAATTCAGATAGTTTAGCGTAGGGCCTCGAGGTGTACCGTGTCTGAGCGAAGCGAAGAGATGGTTCCAGGCGACCAGCGCAGCGAGTCGCCGTCCGGCGAGTCCGCCAATGCGGGCTCAAAACCCTTGGTAGCCTTGGCGGACAAGGGTTTTGAGCCCGGCCGCGTTTCCGGCCACGCGGCGAAAACGAGAGACCACGAGGTCGTGCCCAAGGCCATCCGCCGGACCTACACGAACGAGTACAAGCTGCAAATCGTACGAAAAGCCGAGGCTTTGGCCGGCACGGGCTAACTCATGTGTTGCGCTCATAGTAAGTAGTTCCTTTCATTGAATTGAAATATTACGAAATAATCGGGTTAATCCACGGGGCGTCATTCCCAATCAAGCCTTGCGCTTCGTCAGGACCCCATGTCCCCTGCTCATAGGGATAGACCGGGGTTATGTCGCCAAGAATCGGATCAACGACGTTCCACTGCGCGGTGACCAGGTCTTCTCGAGAAAACAATTGATCATTCCCACGAATCGCGTCGCCTAAGAGCCGTTCATAGGGGGGCATCTGTTGATCCGCTTCTTCGGTCAATGAGAGTTCCAGGTCCTCGCCAATCATCCGTTCACCAGGCTTCTTAATTCGTACACCCATGGCGAAGGCGATATCAGGGCTAATTCGGATCCGGACATGTGACGACGTGCCGGGGACAATCTCTCCGAAAATTTCTTGAGGAGGGCGGCGAAAGCGAATGCGGACTTCGGTGCAAGTCACCGGGAGGTGCTTGCCGGAGCGGATATAAATCGGAACACCAGACCAGCGCCAGTTGTCAATGAAGACTCGAGCTGCCATAAACGTTTCTGTGGTCGACCCCGAAGCCACGCCAGGCTCATCGAGATATCCCACGTACTGCCCTCGAATCACGTCTCTCGGCGTCAGCGGTCGCACGGCCTTAAGCAACATTGCACGCGCGTCACGCACAGCATCGGCGCTATCGCTTGATGGCGGATCCATGCAGATATTTGAGGTGACCGCTAACAAATGATTTTGGAACACGTCACGAATTGTCCCAACCGAGTCATAGAAACTTCCACGGTCGGCGACGCCAAACGATTCAGCCATCGTGATCTGAATTGATTCCACGTGGGTTCGATTCCACATTGGTTCAAAGATCGGATTAGCAAATCGGGTGTACATGATGTTTTCGACAGGATCTTTTCCTAAGTAGTGATCAATCCGGTAGATATTGTTTTCAGGAAAAAATTGATGGAGCAAATCATTGAGTTCATTCGCTGATTCCAAATTGCGACCGAACGGCTTTTCCACCACAATGCGTGAGCATTTATTGCATCCCGTATCAGCAAGGCCTTTCACCACTGTTCCAAAAAGAGAAGGAGGTATCGCCAGGTAATGGACCAAGACGTGGGCGTCGCCAAGTACTGCCGCTAAGGCCTGAAATGTCGTGGGGTCTTGATATTCCCCATCGACGTACTGCATCAAGCTCGACATTTTGGCGAATGCTTTTTCATCGATGCCGCCGTGTTCCTCGCAACTCTTCCGAGCACGTTCTCTCAGGTCATCAACAGTCCACTTATTGCCCGAATAGGCAACGCCAACAATAGGAATGTCAAGGTCGCCGTTAGCGACGAGTAACTGGAGAGAAGGAAAAATCTGCTTGTAGGCAAGATCGCCACTCGCGCCAAAAAAGACAAATGCATCTGCCTTTTCGCCCACTTAGTTCGCTCCTGCTTCGTCGCCAGTTTTTTCGAGGTGTCCACCAAAACCGAAGCGCATTGCTGAAAGAACTTTGTTGGTGAACAGCGCCTTACCCTGTGAATCAAAACGGCTCATGAGTGCTGTTGCCAACACGGGAGTCGGGACGCCTTCGTCAATAGCAGCCTGCACAGTCCAGCGACCTTCTCCAGAATCAGAGACCCGTCCTGCAAACTCACTCAGGGTGGGGTTCGTCACGAATGCTTGTGCCGTCAGGTCAAGGAGCCACGAACCGATCACGCTTCCCCGTCGCCACAATTCTGTTACCTCTTTGAGGTCCAAGTCATATTGGTAGTACTGCGGCTCTAGCATCGGCGCCGTCTCGGCGTCATCATCAACTGAACTCTTTCCGGCATTGGCTTGTTCCAAGACACCGAGCCCTTCGGCATAGGAGGCCATAATTCCGTATTCAATCCCGTTATGAACCATCTTGACAAAGTGCCCAGCACCCGACGGGCCACAGTGTAGGTATCCCTGTTCTGCCGGCGTTGGCGTTCCAGTTCGACCAGGAGTGCGCGGTGCTTCATCAACTCCAGGGGCCAAGTCTTTCAACACCGGTTCAATACGATTGACGGCCACGTCATCACCGCCGACCATCAAGCAGTAGCCCCGACTAGCGCCCCACACACCCCCGCTCGTTCCACAGTCCACATAGTGCAGTCCGGACGTTGCGACTTGCGCAGCTCGACGGATGTCTTCGCGATAATTGGAGTTTCCGCCGTCAATAATGACGTCGTCTTTTTCGAGAAGTGGGACCAGTTGCGCCAAAACACTATCGACGACTCCCGCGGGCACCATGAGCCAAATTGCCCGAGGAGCCTCCATCATGGCGATCATCTCTGGAAGCGCTGTTGATCCCTTTGCCCCTGCCGTTTGGAGCGCGGAAACTGCCTCTGAACTGGGATCATTCACGAACAGTTCGTGGCCTTTCCCCATAAGTCGTTCGGCCATGTTGGCACCCATTCGGCCAAGGCCGATCATCCCTAATTGCATGCTGTCTCCTTGATCAAGAACCTCAAGGAACTCTAGGTCGTTTTGGCGCTTCGTGTGCCAGAAACCCGGGGCTACTTCGTCGGTGGCCGAGTCGCCAAATCCAAGTGTGCAAGTGCGGCATCCAATTCACCAGCTCGTCGTCGTCGAGCCAGATCTGCTTCGGCCAACTGTGCTGCCGTGGGCGGTGTCACATTGGTGCGCAAAAGGTGTTCGGCCTCGAGAGAAAAGACTACGCCTCGAAGTCCTTCAGCAACTGACGAGGCGGCCTGGCGGCGCTCTTCATCAGGCGCGGTGTTGGCGACTCGATCAAGCGCACGGGCCGCATCTTCGGCTTGAGCGCGAACCTGGGGAAGCTGCGAATCGCCACCTGTGGGCTGAGCAATCACCAGACTTCGAGCCAAACTGGCCGTCTCCATGGCTGCGCGAGCACTCGGAATCCAAGCATCGTCTGCCTGGCGCCGTCGAGACGAACTGACAACGGCCACAATAATGACGGCCAAGACCGCCAAAACGGCAACGACGATGATGATCCAAATCCAGGTTGAACTCGACGATTTAGCCCCTCCGGTCGTTGTCGTGACTGCAGCGGTTGTCGTGGTGATTGGCTTTGTCGTGGTGGTCACGGCTGACGTTGTTGTCTCAGGAGCCACTGGAGTCACAGAATTCGAGGCCGACGAAGCCATTGAGGTTCCGGTGGCATTGATCGCCACCACGCTAAATGAGTAGACCGTGTTGGGAGCGAGTCCCTTGACGACGCAAGCAGTGGTCGTAGCGGTGCATTGCGATCCTCCAGGAGCCGCCGTTGCGGTGTAGCTCGTAATGGGTGTCCCACCCGTGTTTGCCGGAGCAACCCAACTCACGGTTGCTTGCAGCGTTCCCGGAGTAGCCGTAACGTTGGTCGGTGCATCGGGAACACTCGACGCTCCAGCAACAGCTGGAGCAACAACAACGAGAGCAACACTCGCAACGCCTGTCACCAGCACTTTGGCTGCCCACTTCGAGGGACGAATCACAGAAACCTCCTAGAACACCACTGATCAGATAACCCTTATCTACTCTCAGGAATGCTACTAGAGGCCTTCAGAAAATTGGTGTTCGCTCCTTTGAACAATGAGCCGAACTACTTCTTCTTCGGGTCCTCCAGGACCGATAAGCGCCCTGATGCAATTGCCGCTGTAAACGTCGCGTAATCAGCACGATTCCGCTCTTGATACGCAGTGCCCCACTCAGCGAGAGCCACGTCAGCTGCACTCCCCCCACCAAGGTACGCAGCGATTTCCATTCTGTTGCCCGAGCGAGCATGCGCTCTCGCCAAGGTCCACGCACATGCTGCGGTATAACTCGTTGCCAGTTGCGGACTATCGAGAACTGCAAGGTCTGCTGACGCTTTTCCATCGCGAAATTGACGAAAGTAAAAGTCGTGGAACTCTGATTCAGAATATTCGAGTCGGGTGTGTCCGAGAAAGATATCCGGCGTTGTCTGCATCATCCGCTGTCCTTCAACCACCCGCTGCCCGGCGGTTGGATACACACTTGGCCCAAGGTGAGCTTCAAGGACGGACGGCATCGCCTCTTTGACTTGAAGAATAAGTGGATCGTTTTTCGTGCTTCCCGTGTAAAGCACCACAAAGCAACGCGTCCCCACGGAACCAACGCCAACAACTTTCCTCGCAATGTCCCGGGCCATAAACGAGTCCATAAGTTGCAAACGATCAGCCGGAAGTGAATCGTGAAATCCATTGAATGCATCGCGCACGATCCGCTCGCTGATTTCGGGATTCTCCGTCTGAAGTTCTTGAATTGGTACCAGCAATGGCGGATCTGATCGAAATTTAAGTTCACCATCAATTTCGACGATGAGTTTCTTGAACGCTGATTTTGACGTCCGTTTTCGCGCTTGGCTCACCACGTCGTCGACTTTGGCCCGTTGCTCGTCACGGAATGCCCCTTTGAGGCTTCCAAAATTTGACCCAACATCAAAACGGGCATACCAAACCTCAAGATTGCCCTGCTGTGCAAACTCCTTCATTGCCGTGCGGTACACAGCCATCGCTTTTGTCAGGATTGACATGACGTCCTTCTCCGAAAATCCCATTGAAGAAAATGCAACGGCCGCAGACGCAACAAGCCGCTTGAGATCCCATTCGAATGGTCCCGGCAAGGTTTCGTCGAAATCATTGACATCAAAGACGAGCGTTCGTTCTGGTGAATAGAACACTCCAAAGTTTGAGAGGTGCGCGTCACCACAAATCTGCGCGTCAAGACCGGTATTCGGAGCAAGAGCAAGGTCGAAAGCCATGATTGCCGCTGCCCCGCGAAGGAATGCAAATTCGTTGTCCGCCATCCTTGAATACCGAAGCGGTAGCAACTCTGGAACTCGATTTACTCCCTGGGCTTCTAAAAGCACCACAGGGTCAAATCCGGATGGGCGATCTCCCAAAACATTGAACGCCTTGCGCGGCAGGTTCACGCGCCGTTCTTTTCCGGACACCAACGGTCGTGCGGGCTGATTCACGAAGATCTCTGACATTACTGTTCTCCCTCTGCTGGTGCGATCACTCGCTCAACTGGAACATCGCGAACGGGGGCTGGTTCTCTTCGAATACGCGGTCCTAATCGACCGGAAATCAACGAAATCTGCAGCGCGTTAAACACTGCTATCTGAATGGGAAACGCCACAACTGCACTCGTCCACTTCGTAACGGTGGCAAGCGTTAGGAGTGCGCTAATAAATGCACCGAGGTAAGTATTCGCACTTTCGGTTTCTGGAGCCTTCCATGACTTCACAATGGTTGGAAGACCTGCCAACGCGTCTGCAGTCATAAACGATGCCAGAGCCACAGTGTCGTTCGATGAAAGCAGCCAAAGCAGAAGCCCGAGACATGACGCAATTCCACACGCAATGTCAAAGGGTCCGATTTTCCAAACGGCATTTTTATTTGCAAACGATGCACACAAGACAATGAGTGGCCCGAGGCCAATGGTGAAGGTCATCACCGACTGGAGACCTACCCCTTGGTGAATCTCGGATGCAAATGCCAGCATCGGCGCCACCGTCCAAAGAATCCACGTGACTCTGTTGGGCTGCGTCAACCCGCGAAACGTGTCTTTCGCATAGAGCACCGAACCGATCAAGCTGATAGCGGCGCCCAGAAAGACAAAGTGGACATCAATCACCTTTCCATTCTCCCACAGCCCTCCAAGGAACTCCCAAGTGTGCTCCGAATGCGAAGGAACTACGTGGGACAATAGGGTCTTGCTATGAATGAAGTGAGCTCAACTCCCCACCGTCGGGGCGGTGCACACCGCCGAGCGTCACATCGTCGAGCAACGCGCCCTGCCTGGGTTGTAGTCGCTCTCATTCTCGTCATCATTTTGGCAGCGAGTGCAGGCGGCTACTTCGCTGTCAAGCACTTCCAAAAGACCGGCGCGAGTGCAGTAGCGACGACAACGTCGACACAGCCGACTACGACGACGTCAACCACGCAAGCCCCTGGTCCTGGTTTTGTTGCCGGAAAAGTGACGGCAATCGGCGACTCTGTCTTGATCGACTACCAAGGACCACTCACCACAGACGTTCCAGGGATTGTCGTTGATGGATCCGTGAGCCGTCAGTGGTACCAGGGTGAGCAGATCTTGGCGCAGATGAAAGCTGCCAACCAACTTGGGGCAACGGTCATTGTGGCATTGGGCACGAATGGGCCGATCACCACAGCGGACTTCGATTCAATGATGACAATTCTCTCTGGGGCATCAAAAGTCCTCTTCGTTAATGTCCATGTCGATCAACCCTGGCAAGATCCCAACAACGCCGTTCTCGCAGCTGGAGTGACGCGCTATCCCACTACTGAGCTCGTTGACTGGAACGCACTCGCGAGCGAAAATCCATCATGGTTCGGCGCTGATGGGACACATCTCGCGATCGGCGGGACCGGCGCGCAAGCACTCGCGTCGTTAATCAGCTCAAAACTGTCTTAGCGAGCGGCTCCATCAGAACTCGCTAAGGTTTTCGCTCATGCAGGTAAAAGATTTTCTAGGGATGAACCAGCGCTCTGATTCATTGCACTGGGAACTAGCCGTCAATGAGCACATCGTCACCCCAGGCAACTTTCTCTTTGGTGGCTGTGGACTTGGAGCGGCACTCGTTGCACTCGAAGAAGCAGCTGAGCGCCCTACGATCTGGGCGACGGCTCAGTATCTTTCCTACGCACCGTTGGGGTCGACCCTCGACATTGACGTTGAAATCCTGGTTGTTGGCGGCCACGTCACCCAGGCTCGGGCAATTGGTCGCGACCAGGACCGCGAGGTGCTGAGTGTTACCGCAGCATTAGGTAGCGACCGATCCGAACTCGAGGGCGTTTGGGTTACTCCACCCGAGGTGCCTGCTCCGAATAACTGTCCCCCACGACGAGTTCCTCCGATGGTGGAGAACTCAATTTTTCACAACGTCGACACACGGGTTGCCTACGGGCGATCGTGGGAGGAGTTAGACGGCAAGCCAGGGAGTCCTAACGCTGCAATCTGGGCCCGAATTCCTGGACACCTCGAGCCCAGCGCTGCCACGCTGGCGATTTTTGGTGACTATCTCACTGGAGGTGTTGCCGACGCCGTTGGCCGGCACACCATGGGACGAAGTCTGGACAATACAATTCGGATGGTTCAGGCAGAAGAGACGGAATGGGTCCTCTGTGACATGCGAATGCACGCCTTAGTCAATGGCTACGCCCAAGGGATTGCCTATCTGTGGTCGGAGCAAGGGACGCTACTGGCGACGGCAAGTCAATCGCTGGCCGTCAAACTTTGGTCTCTAGACGGGTAGGGCACGGCCCAGTTTGCAAGTTTGCTGTCGTGGGCTAGCGTTATTCGGTCCCGGGGCTATAGCTCAGTCGGTTAGAGCGCAGCACTGATAATGCTGAGGTCGTAAGTTCGATTCTTACTAGCCCCACTCAACGCCGTTCGTCCTCGAACGGGTTTCGGTCAGAGAGATCCTTTTTTATTCACGTTTTGGCGTCCATCGCTGTTGAAAAATCGAAGCACGCTGCCAAAACCCACTGCCCAAGAAGTTTGAGGAGAATTGCCGTATCAATCGAAATGCTTCATCGGCGTGAACACCGACGCCGGTGCGGTCCCCGATCCCGAGGTCCTGAGCCGCTGCCTGGTGGAGAGTTTTGAGGAGATTTTGGATCTGGGTGGCCCGCATCCTCCGGTGCGGCTCCTTGCAACTACATAGCATTTGCGGCCTGGGAGATACTCCCTTGGCAGCTGCGCTTTAAAATATTCCATTCCCCGGCTCAATGTGCGATACTCACTGCTACTCATAATTCATACAAGGGGGAACAATGAGCGATACCGCTGTTCATGGCGAAGAACATGCTCTTGCAATAGAGCAGTACACGATTGAACAAATCCCAGAGAGCGATCGACACGGTCGATACAGAGATCTCTTTACGGTTTGGTTTACTTCCAACTTGATGCCGTTGACGATCGTTACCGGTGCACTGGCAACGGTGGTTTATGGATTGTCGTTCCTTGCAGCCATTGCGGCCATCATCGTCGGAAACCTGGTTGGAGCAATTCTCATGGCTTTGCACTCCGTGCAGGGTCCAAAACTGGGTATTCCTCAGATGATCCAAAGCCGTGCGCAATACGGAACGATTGGTTCGATTTTGGTGGTTGGCATTGTCGTTTTCATGTACGTCGGCTTCTTCGCTTCAAACCTCATCTTGGGTGGACAATCAATCAACCAACTCTCCAGTCACATCAGTGTCAACTGGGGGATTGTCATCTGTGCAGCGCTGAGTCTTCTCATCGTTACCTATGGCTACGACTTAATCCATGGCCTCAACCGGTGGCTTTCAATCATCTTTGTCGTCGTCATGGGTATTGCCGTCATCATCATGATTTCGAAAGGCCTCGGTCCTCACTTCATGCAGACAGGAAGATTCACCTGGGCGGGATTCATGGGAGCCGCCGTCACCACCGGAGTGCTTTGGCAGATTGCCTACGCGCCCTATGTGTCTGACTACTCGCGGTACATGCCGAAGGAAGATGGCGCGAAGCCCGTCTTTTGGTACACCTATGCCGGCGTCACACTCGGCAGTATTCTTCCGATGGCCATTGGGGCCATGGTCGGAATTGCCTCAAAAGACTCCAGCCAAGTTGCGGCGATCAATCACCTCACCGGAGGTTTTGGCTGGGTTGTCATGCTTGTGTTCGCCGTAGGAATCATTAACACCAACACCTTGAATGCCTATGGTGGCGTGCTCTGCGCCATTACGGTCGGACAGAACTTCAAATCAGACTGGTTCCCGAAGGCCAAAGCTCGCGTTCTATTTTCTTTGGTCTTTACGGGAATCTGCTTGATAGGCGCGATTGTTTATCAGACAACATTCCTGACGTCGTACTTCAACTTCATTTTGCTACTGACCTACCTCTTGATTCCATGGACCGTCATCAACCTGATCGACTTTTACGTCATCCATCATGGTGATTATGACGTCCCCTCACTCTTCCGCTCCGACGGCGGACGCTATGGGCGATTTGCCACAGGAACCGTCATCATCTACTTGATCGGGTTCGCTGTTGAGTGGCCATTTATGAACACGGCGTGGCATGAAGGTGCGGTCGCAAAACACCTTCAAGGAACGGACCTTTCTTGGCTGGTCGGCCTAGTAGTTGTTGCACCCGTGTACTACGTCTATGCAACATGGGATGAGAAGCGCAAAGCCAAGCAACGAGCCGGCGCACTCTCTGAAACCCTTGCGTCATAACTGACTCGGTCTTGGCATCATGAAGTGGTTCTTCTCTGAAAAGCACCGGCTTCATGATGCCGACCGAGAGGTTTGGGCGGGAGTGCCCAATTCGAGTACCGAAGTTGCCTCTCGGGCAGATTCCATTGCCGCGCTGCTCCGCAGCGACCCGGTATTTGTTGAAGCCCTCCCAACGGACCATGGCCTCCGTCCCATCACCAAGCTTCATGACCCCGAGATGGTGTCGTGGCTCGAAACAGCGTGGGCACAAACAAGGCCCTTCACCGAGACCAGGGAGATCATTCCTGATTCCATTCGCCACGCCGGCGTCGTAGAGGGACTCGATCTTCAACCAGAATCAATGCAGTCACCGCTCGGTCGCCTCGGCTATTGGTGCTTCGATACCATGACGCCGATCGTGGAGGGGACCTACGAGGCGGCCCGTGCCGCAGTCGATGTGGCGCTGAGTGCGATGGACGAGACCTTGGCAACGAACTCGACTACCTATGCACTCTGTCGACCGCCAGGCCATCATGCGGGTCGGTCCATGATTGGGGGATTTTGTTTCTTCAATAACGCCGCCATAGTGGCCAATGCGCTCCTGGAGAACGGTGCTGACCGGGTCGGTGTACTCGATGTCGATTTTCACCATGGCAACGGCACTCAGCAACTCTTCTACGACCGCAGTGACGTCGTCTACGCGTCACTTCATGGCGACCCTGATCGGTCATTTCCCTATTTCACCGGGCGGGTAACTGAACACGGAATAGGCAATGGCGCCGGATTTAATCGAAACTTCGTGCTTGAGCCCAACTGCAGTGACGAGGCGTTCCTTGCGTATCTCGATCAGGCCATTCTATTTCTCACGAGTACTGGTATCGACGCCCTCGTCGTGTCGTTGGGCGTCGATACCTACGCTCTGGATCCATTGAGCGATCTCGGACTCACCCGGAAGGTCTTCCACGCCATGGGTTCGCAGATTGGCGAAATCGAAATTCCTACCATCGTGGTGCAAGAGGGTGGCTACGACCAAGAAGATCTCGCCTACAACGTTCAATCATTTTTGCGAGGAATCGTCAATCAGGAGCGAATGCCAGAACCGGAAGAACGCGATCCTTCCCAAGTCAATAAACAACATCTTTAGAATCGAGCATCCCATGACCTCAACAAGAAATCTTTCCGTTGCCCTCGTGCAGTGGTTGCCGACGCCAGGTGCGCCAGATGACAACCTTGCTGAAGCCGTTGCGCTCATCCGCGACGCCGCAAATCAAGGAGCCGACGTGATTGTGCTCTCTGAGTTATGGCTCTGCGGCTACGATGCCGCCCGCTTAGCCAGCGACGCAGTCGCGGCTGCGGAACCGATCCCCGGACCGCGAAGCTCGGTACTCCAAGCACTCGCCGCAGAGCTCGGTGTGTGGCTCGTGGCGGGAAGTATCCCGGAATCTGGTGATGGTGGTGTCTACAACACTGCGGTGGTGTTCAATCGACAAGGCACCATTGTTGCCATGCATCGAAAGCAGCACCTTTACGAACCTACGGGGGAAGACAAAATTTTCTTGGCCGGTGATTCGGTGACGACCTTTCACGACGACGAACTCGGGACAGTCGGCCTAACCGTCTGCTTCGACGGTGACTTCCCGACTACTGCAGCAGCGTTGGCAGAACGCGGCGCTGATCTGATTTTCCAAGTCAATGCCTACGAAGTGGAAGCGGAAAGCTACTGGGATACGTACTACCCTGGCGCCGCAATTTCCCAAGGACAGTGGTGGGTTCTTTGTAACCAGTGCGGCACGAATGACTCCGGGACGATTCTTGGGGCCAGCCGAATTATTGCTCCCACTGGAGTGGTTGTAGCCGAAGCCACCCGGGCAGGTCTTGGGGAGACTCCAGCTGGGATGATCCTCTCTGGTGCGATCATGGACACCGACGAAACAAGAGAGGCACAAGGCTTTTCGGCCATGCTGCGCTAGCAAACCTCTGCTGGCGAGTAGTTCGGCCGAGAGATGCCAAACTTGAGGGCTATGCAACCAGTCATTGACCCTGCCGCAAAAGCCGCAACTCTCGCTAACGATCGAGCCCATGTGTTTCACTCTTGGTCCGCGCAGTCGCTCATCTCTCCAATGGCGATTGCCGGCGCTGAAGGAAGCTATGTCTACGACTACGACGGCAATGAATATCTTGATCTGTCGAGTCAGTTAGTCAACACCAACATCGGCCACCAACACCCTGCCGTCGTTGCGGCCATTAAGGCCCAGGCCGATCAGCTCTGCACCATTGCACCACAGCACGCCAACGATATGCGAGGCGAGGCAGCCCGGTTAATTACGGCGCTAGCCCCAGAACCCTTTACTCATGTGTTTTTCACTAACGGTGGAACGGAAGCGGTTGAGCATGCAGTGCGGATGGCCAGACTCCACACAGGGCGACCAAAAGTTCTCTCCCGCTATCGCTCGTATCACGGAGGAACCACCCTTTCAGTGAACCTCACCGGCGATCCCCGCCGTTGGCCCTCCGACACTGGCACCGCCGGCGTCGTGCATTTCTTTGGCCCGTTTCTTTATCGTTCCGAGTTCAATGCCACTACTGAGGCCGAAGAGTGTGAACGCGCACTCGCGCACTTAGAGCAGACCATTCGATTTGAAGGCCCAGAAACGATCGCGGCCATCATTCTCGAATCGATCCCGGGTACAGCGGGCATTATGGTGCCGCCGCCAGGTTATTTAACAGGCGTTCGCGAAATTTGTGATCGCTATGGGATTGTCTACATCGCTGATGAAGTGATGGCTGGTTTTGGCCGCGCCGGGGAGTGGTTTGCATTTAATGCGCATGACGTCACACCCGATCTCATCACCTTTGCCAAGGGCGTTAACTCGGGCTACGTCCCTCTTGGTGGCGTCGTGATCTCAGCCCCGATTGTTGCAACCTTCTCCGAACGGGCCTATCCCGGGGGCCTGACCTATTCGGGCCACCCTTTAGCTTGTGCTGCAGCGGTAGCCACAATTACCACGATGACCAATGAGAACATTGTCCAGCATGCCAAGACCGTCGGCGAGACCGTCTTGCGTCCTGGATTAACTGCACTCGCAGACAAGCATCCGGTCATTGGAGAGGTCCGGGGCGCTGGCGTATTCTTTGCCCTTGATCTCGTCAAGGACCGATCCACCAAAGAAGAGTTAGCTCCGTATGGGGGAACTTCAGAAGCAATGGGAACTCTCGGTGCTGCCATGAAAGCGGAAGGGCTCTTTCCCTTCATGAACTACCACCGCCTCCACATTGTGCCGCCATGCACCATCAGCCTCGATGAAGCCAACGAAGCGCTCGTGCGACTTGACCGAGCCTTTGCTGCAATTGATTCCTACTACGAGGGCTAATGGAACACGACCAACAAGAACTTGACGCTCGAATTCGCGCTGCGACGGCTTTACGCGCGCTCAGCCACGCGATTATTGCTCACGACGTTGACCTTGACGTTCTTGACGATATCGCTCGCAGCGCCGAAGGGCTCTTGGGTCCAGTAGAAGCTGCACCGGATCGCACCCACCCCTTTCGACGGGTTGGCTCCTTTGCCATGCCCACACCAGGTGAAAAAGGGGATGAGCCCACGCACCTTTTTGCCGACTCCATTGTCTCTGGGACAGCGAATCCGATGGGGATGAATGCCACGCTCTGGCGAGATCAGGGTGAAGCCGTCATGAAGGTAGTCCTTGGCCCCGCCCACGAAGGTGCGCCCGGTCGAGCACACGGCGGACTCGTTGCGGCACTCATCGATGAGACCATGGGCTTGGTCCTGGGAATCATTCAAACACCAGCGTTTACCGGACGATTAACCGTGACCTATCGAGCGCCAACCCCACTTGGGGTTGAACTCACGGGAACAGCTCGCGTCGTCGAGCAGAAGGGTCGCAAAATCTCGATGACCGCTGAAGTCCATGCCGGTGACACCTTGATCGCCGAAGGCGAAGCGTTATTTATTGCTGTCGCCCCTGAACAGTTCATTCGCGCGTCAGTGAAATAAAGTATTGCCAATCATGGTTCTACTGAGAGAGCAGAATGAGTAGCACCCAGCGAGTAGAACACAGGTAAGGAGTTCAACAATGCCCGCAGTCACCGTTGAAAACACATTGGTCCTTCCTCGCATTGAGGTTCCCGACCCCACGACATCGATTCCACGCCCGGTCTTAGGCCGCACAACGGCACCCTCAGCATTTGAAGGCGAGGGGTTTCCCGTGCGGCGTGCATTTGCTGGCGTGGCCACCGAATACCTCGACCCCTTCATTCACATGGACCAAATGGGTGAAGTCAATTACGGACCTGGGGAACCAAAAGGTACTGCCTGGCACCCCCACCGCGGATTTGAAACCGTCACGTACATCATTGACGGAATCTTCGAGCACCAAGACTCCATTGGTGGCGGTGGCATCATCCAAGATGGATCAACGCAGTGGATGACTGCCGGACAAGGCATTCTTCACATCGAGCGCCCACCGGAATCACTTGTTGTCTCGGGCGGACTGTTTCATGGATTTCAACTTTGGGTAAATCTCCCCTCGGCGAAGAAAATGATTGCTCCGGCCTATCAAAACATTGAGTCGGGCGAGGTCATGCTTCTGACGAGCCCTGATGGTGGTGCACTCGTCCGGGTCATTGCCGGTGAGCTGGCTGGGCATCGCGGTCCAGGAGTAACGCAAACACCAATCACGATGTCCCACGTCACCCTCAGCCCTGGTGCCACCATCACCATCCCCTGGGAGCCGAGTTACAACGCGTTGGCTTACGGCATTAGTGGCGATGGTGCGGTTGGTGCAGAGCAGGTTGACGTCACTACTGGGCAACTGATTGTCTTCGGCGCTGGCGATACGATTACCCTGACGGCAAGTGAGCGCCAGGATGGACGCCATAATGCCTTCGATGTGTTGTTACTCGGCGGCGAGCCCATTGGCGAACCTGTTGCCGCTTACGGACCCTTTGTTATGAACACACGTGATGAATTACGCCAAGCCTTTGAAGACTTTCAGGCCGGTCGACTCGGTACCGTCCCCGCCGAGGAGCGATAACAATGACTACTCCCTGGAATCTTTCAGATGCTCCCGACCTTTCTGCGAACGTGGCGGTGATCACTGGTGCGAATAGTGGGCTGGGGTTCGAAACCGCCCATGCCTTGCGGCAGAAAGGCGCGCAGGTCGTCCTGGCTTGTCGCAACGAGGACAAAGCCAATGACGCAATTGCCCGCCTCGAAGCTAGGTGCCTCGGCCCTACGCCGGAATTCGTTCGCTTAGATCTCGAAGACCTCGATTCGGTCCACGAAGCAGCAGCCACGATCGTGGCTGCGCACCCTTCGATTCACTTTCTCATTAACAACGCTGGCGTCATGGGACTCAGAGGGCCTGCTGGAGCAGAGCGGCAGATGAAGACAAACTATCTCGGCCATGTCGCCTTCACTGTTGATCTCTTGCCTTCCCTAGAGGCAGCAGGTGGCCGAATTGTGATGCTTTCATCGAATCTGCATCGACGAGGAAGGCTCAGTATTGATGCACCGCTCGATCTTTCTGGTCAATCGGCAATGACCGCCTACGGTTCGACGAAGTTAGCGGACCTTCTCTTTGCCTTTGAGGCTGATCGCCGTCTTCGAGCCGCTCGTTCGTCGGTGTCGATTCGCGCTGCCCACCCGGGTTGGTCTCGCTCAGAGCTTGCGGCCAATGGACCCGTTAACGGCCGAAGCAGTTTTTCACAGAAAGTCGGTGGGTTTGCTGGGTCGCACCTCGGTCAAAAGACTGAACGTGGCGCACTCTCAACGCTACGCGCCGCCTTGGACCCTTCCATCCCCCCGGGTGCATATGTTGGGCCCAAAGGATTGATGGAAATGTGGGGCGAGCCAACAACCGTTGGTGCCTCAAAAGCTGCAACGAACCAAGCACTCGCCGCAGCTGTTTTCGATGCTGGCCTTCAGGCCGTTGGGGCTGCATGGCCGCAACACGATGCATAGTTAGTAATTTCTCTTCGTTCAGGTCGAAAACCTCAGGACGCGTCCCCAACACGAGAGTACTGCGAGGTGGGGCCGATCCATCATTGCGTCAAGAGTGCGATACCGCGTTGTTGTCAGAAGGAGCACAAACGCCACGAGGTTGAAGGTGCTAGGCAACGAGAGGTAATCCGTGGCAAGAGGTACACCAACAGCAAGAGTATTCCGATCGCTCCTTGGAGTTGCCGTGATGGGTCTCCTCGCAACAGCTTGCTTGCCTCCATCGACTCCCGTGCTGCCAACAGGACCAAGTTCACTGGCGAGTGGAGCATCGCTTTCCGTCGGACAGCAGCTGGTTTCACCCTCTGGACATTTTGCCCTCGTGATGCAGAGCGATGGAAATCTCGTCGAATATCAATCTGATGTCTCGCCTTGGCGAGCGATTTGGGCAACAGGTAGCTCAAGTTCGGGAGCGTCATTTGCAGAAATGCAGGTGGATGGGAAATTTTGTGCTGTACAGCCAAGGACAACAAGCACTTTGGGCATCTAACTCCCAAGGGTTTGGCGCGCATCTCGAGCTCCAAGATGATGGCAATATCGTGGTGTACCAACAGAACGGACCACTATGGAGCAGGTTGACTGGTCTGCTGACACCGCCACGAACCACCGTGCCCAGTGCTCCACGGTCAGTCTTCGCAACATCAGGCGAGTTTGAACAGTCCACCATTTCTTGGACTCCCCCTGCCGATACCGGCAACCTCACACCGGTTACTTACTCGGTGAGTAGTACCCCCTCGGTAGCAATTCCCGCTGCTTGCCAGCAGAGCCTTCTTCTGTCGTGCACGGTCACTGGCCTTGCGAACGACACCGCCTATACCTTCAGAGTCACGGCCAGCAATCTTGTCGGACTTGGTGGTGGTGACGTAGCCACGGCAACGCCAGGGCAATTCTTTTCGATCAAGGGAGTCGCACCAAATGCCACAACGGCGTCGGGAACCACCGCGCCAGGGCTGTTTCCAGCGTTTAGTGGAGCAATCACTGATTATGTCTCTCGCTGTTCCGCCGCTCAGCAGACCCCCGTAACAGTGAATGCCTCAAGTGGAACCACCATCACGGTTGCGGGACAAGCAATTGTCGGGCCGCAATTTGGCACTACCGTCAATATTTCTCGTGATTTCAGTCAGAGCTTTACCGTAACCGTGGCTAACGGAGCTGGAACGACCGACTATCACGTTCGCTGTCTCCCGGAATCATTCCCGACCTGGAGCGTCTCTCGGCCAGCATCGCCACAAGCGGCGTTTTACATCACTACGACATTGGCGAATCCATTACTTGGAGCAAGCAGTGCCCAATTCAATCCATCACAGCCCACAATCTTTGACAACCATGGCGTTCCCGTTTGGTGGACGGCATTGGACTCCTTTGGCGGAGCGTATGCAACGCTACTGCCGAATGGAAATGTGGCTTATGGAAATGGTCTCGGGACGGGAGCAACTGGATCGTTTAAAGAACTGCAGCTCGATGGCACTTCGGTCGCCATGCCTGCTCCGAGCTCTGATCCTCATGACATCACGCTTCTCAAAAACGGTGACTACCTCACGGCCAAAGACACGCTCCAAACCGGTGTGGATCTCTCCCAGCTTTCCACCCCTCCAGGCTCTGGTCCCGTCAACGCTCCGGTGTTTGATCAAGTCATTGAAGAGTGGGCGCCAGGAAGCAACTCGTTAGTCCGCTCATGGGATCTTGGCGCAATTATTTCTCCGACGGAAATGGATCCGCAGTGGTTTGCATCAATGATTGCTGCATTCCCCACTGCGCCGGCAGCCGGCTACGACGTGTACCACTTCAACTCACTTGACCCCGTTTACGGTAACGATGGAGTGACGTTGACTGGTTTTGTCGTCTCATTGCGACATCTTGATGCCATCTACAAAATTGGTATTGACGGAACGGTGCAGTGGAAGCTCGGCGGTACGCCGCTTCCCGGAAAGAGCTTGTCAATTTCTGGCGACAGCGTCTTCTCGAATGGTTCTGGATTTGGTGGACAACACGATGCACGGTTCGGGGCGATGTATGGGACTGACACCCTCCCTTCCCTTACGCTCTACGACGACGGAACTGGGCGAGGACGTAGCCCACGTAGCGTGCGGTACTTGATTGACGAATCCGCTCACACTGCTCAACTCGTCGAAAGCGTTTCCAATGCAACCGCACCGGCGACGGCGCTTTGCTGTGGATCTACTCGAAAGCTGACTGGGGGGAACTGGGTCACGGCTTGGGGAGGTTTCAATCCGACCTTCACTGAAATGACTCCGTCTGGAAGTACCGCGTTCTCCCTTACCTATACAGGAGTAACGGGCCTTTTGAATGACTGCTTTCTCTACCAAGCCGAGCCACTCTCGACGAGCCAAGTAACCATCGCGCAGCTCCGCGCAGGAATGGATTCCCAATATCCACCGCCTTAACGGTGCTCCTTTACGCCAAGCGATTAAGCAGCAACCAGAGCGTCGCGCTCATTGAGAAAAGACCACCAAGCCGCGGCCGACGCATTCGCGCCCTGCACGAAGCGATCACTGTCAACCGTGGTGCTTGCCTCAAGTGTCCATGCCGCATGGTCGGCTTCGGCCGTACCGTGAACATCCCAAAAGGAAAGTCCCGCTCCGGTAACGCCATAATGTGCACGAAGTCCTGCACCTTTCGTCATTGCAACTTCACTTGCTTGGACTTCGTAGCCCGCAAGAACGCCGAGCGCATAGGCGGCGTCGCCTTCGGCAACTGCTGCACGATACGTCTCAATGAGCGCTGCCATCGCAGGGCTGATCTCTTCAGTGGTCGCGTCGACTGCAGTTGCGAAGTTCTCAAAGAGTTCCAGGTGGGTAACTTCACCACCCACCTCATCGGCCAAGTTTGCAGCCACCAACGCTTTCGCTTCGTCGTTCTCAACAAGTCCTTCGAGTCCCTCTAAGAACGAAGGGAGTTGCGCTTCGAAGTACCGATACTGCGCCGCATACGACGACAACTCGCCGTCTTGAAGACAGCCTTCTTCCCATCGCCGATAGAACGGGTGGTTGAGGAGTCGGTGGCCATTGAGCAAGGTGTTGGTATCCATCTCGCCACCGTAGTACCCCGAGTGAAGTTCTGCTTGGATTATTCCTCGACGCGATGGAGCAAAAATGTTGCCGTTGCTCGGCTGATGATGCCGCCTTCACGATCGCGAATGACGCCTTCTCCAAAGGCCACTTGGCGAGTCATCCGGACAACGTCGCCACGAAAGACATACTCCTGATCAACGAGAGCCGCCCGCATCGTCTCCGTTTTCAATTCAAGGGTCGCCTTTGTCCGATCTTTGCCCCGCATGGCCGCATTAATGGCAAAGTTGATCGCAGCATCTAAGACGAGCGAGTGAATCCCGGCTTGGACAATCCCATGAGGATTACCGGCGAGGTCCGTGGGGGTAAATGCCCCCTCCACCCAGCCCAGATCTTCTCCGTCCACGCCATAAGCAAGAAAGGAGCCTCCGATTTGTCCAATAATCGGCATCCCGCCGTTGCCCAGCCACCGGTCCATGTCCTTGTAGTCACCCGCCATAGCCATGAACACTACTTCCCTCGCTCTCTCGGCGGTTGAAGGGCAACCTCCGCGCTAGCGTGCATTTCAGATACCGGCAGGCATTGGGCCGCCGGAGTGGAAGGAGGCCTCATGGCAACCGCTGTGATCGTTGACGCTGTTCGCACCCCGGGCGGAAAGCGAAATGGAAAACTAAAGAACTGGCATGCCGTTGACTTAGCATCAGAGGCATTGATCGCTCTTCAAGAGAGGAACGACCTTGACCCTGCCTTGATTGACGACGTCATCATGGGCTGCGTCATGCAGGTCTCTGAGCAATCGCTCAACGTCGGACGGAATGCCGTGCTCGCGGCCGGATGGCCCGAGTCGGTGCCCTCAACCACAATTGATCGACAATGTGGGTCCTCGCAACAGTCCATGCATTTTGCTGCCCAAGGCGTCATGTCGGGCGCCTACGACATTGTCGTCGCCTCCGGTGTTGAGGCAATGACCCGAACCCCAATGGGGTCATCTGTCGTACGCGAACTCGGCTTTCCCTTTGGACCTCGAGTGATGGCTCGCTACGCTCCCGTGGGTGGACTCGTAAGCCAGGGTATTGGTGCCGAGATGATCGCTGATCAATGGGGACTATCCCGAGAAGACCTCGATGCTTTCAGTGCTGAATCGCACCGACGTGCCGCACAAGCGACCCAAGAGGGTCGCTTTGATCGCGAGCTCATTCGCATTGCTGTTCGCGATGAGGACGGGAATCCAACCGACGAAATCGTGGTCGCTGACGAAGGAATCCGACCAGATTCAAGTGTCGAGTCGTTGGGCAACCTCAAGCCAGCATTCAAAGAGGGCGGGAAAATTACCGCTGGCAACTCATCGCAAATCACCGACGGCGCATCAGCCGTTTTGATCATGAGTGAAGAGAAGGCTAGGGAATTGGGGCTCACCCCCAGAGCACGCTTCCATGCCTTCGCCGTTGCTGGTGTTGACCCAGTCACCATGCTGACTGGACCAATTCCCGCTACAACCAAGATCTTGGAGCGGGCTGGCATGACGCTTGACGATATTGACTTGGTAGAAATCAACGAAGCATTTGCCTCAGTGGTCTTAGCTTGGGAAAAAGAACACCACGCTGACATGAGCAAAGTGAACGTCAACGGTGGCGCCATCGCCCTTGGACACCCTCTCGGCGCATCAGGAGCCAAGTTGGCGACCACGCTGCTCAACGAGTTGGAGCGTACCCATGGTCGCTACGGCCTCTTGACCATGTGTGAAGGTGGCGGTATGGCTAACGCCACCATCATCGAACGATTGGGATAAGACTTTCCGTTTTCAACCTGCCCCGTTTGGCCTCTCACCAGCGACCGGACGGGGCAGGTTGGCAACTAGCGGTAGCGCGTCGCCATGGCGAAGCCCGTGGCGATAATCACGAGGCCAATGAGGAGCCCCCATCCCGAGGGGGTGCCAAAGACAGACAGGTAATTCAGCAGGATTACCAAGATCCCGAGGACCAAGAGACCCAAAAACACTGGCGCATACCAGCGAGGGCTTACCTTGGCGCTTTTGGGAGTTCGTTGTGTATAGCGTCCAGACGTTGGGGTGGTGGCTCGACCTGGCTTTGCCTTCCCTGTCTTGCCTGACGCTCCTGATTTTGATCCCGATGCCATAAGGGCAGATGTTAGCCAGGAACATCACCTCCCACTGGCCGCATTAGCCTCAAAGAGTGCGCACTCGAGTATTGGTCATCGACAACTACGACTCTTTTACGTACAACGTCGTCCAAGAGCTGGGGAAACTCGGGGCTGACCCCGTTGTTTATCGCAACGATGCCATTTCCTTGGAAGAGATCCGTCGACAATCCCCTGAGGCGCTCCTGCTCTCGCCAGGGCCCGGACGACCCGACGCTGCCGGGATTACCTGTGACGTGATTGAAACGTTTGGTGGCGAGATTCCAATTCTCGGTATTTGCTTGGGTCACCAAGCAATTGGCCAAGTCTTTGGGGCATCTATTGTTTCTGCCCCAACGCTGATGCACGGTAAGACCTCGGAGATTCATCACATCGGCGAAGGTGTCTTCGCAGGTCTCACGAATCCGTTTCAAGCCACTCGCTATCACTCACTCACTATCGATCCAGCGACGGTGCCAACTTCACTCGAAGTCACGGCGACTACCGTTGATGGCGTGATTATGGGAGTTCGTCACAGAACATTCAATATCCAAGGCGTGCAATTTCATCCGGAGTCGATTTTGACTCCTGAAGGCTCAGTCCTTCTCAATAATTTCTTGAGTGGGACCTAGCAATCCCTCACCACGCTGAATTCTACGTTGCTAGGTCGGTGGTAACGATGCGCAGGTCAGGCTCACTTGCGATCCTTTTGGTGCCGACGAACCAGCGTTCGGTGATTGCGAATTCACGGTCATTGCCGATGTGCAGTTTCCCGTCGTTGGAACAAATCCGGCAGCCGTCAATGTGCCGCTCGCTGAGTCATAACTCTGCCCAATTACGGATGGAACCGTTACAGTGCACGGACCCGTTGAGATGACGATGTTCACGGGAGTATTCGCGGCCACTTGTGCCCCCGCACTTGGATTCTGCGAAGAAACATTATTTGCCGGCTGCGTGTTATCACACGACGTGGACTGCGATCCGATGGCGAGCTGAGCAGCACCAAGGGCTCCCCCGACGGATGATGTCGGTTGCCCCACCAGATTCGGAACGGGAACCGTAGTGGGTGACGCAGGAATCGTCAGTGTGATGATGGAACCCTTCGCAGCCTTGGTATTGCCTGCAGGAGTCTGGGAAATCACGGTATTTGTTGTGGTCGCATTCCCGGCTGCGGCAGACGTCACGACTTTCACATTGAATCCGGCAGTCTGCAAGGTGTTTTCAGCAGCCTGCAGTTGCTGATTGGTGACATCAGGAACCGTAACTTGCACTGCGCCCATGCCGTCGGAGATGGAGAGGTCAACTTTGCTCCCCTTGGAAACGGGTAGCCCGACTCCAGGGTTAGTGGCGACGACTTGACCAGCCGGCTTGTTCGAAGCCACTTTTGTGACGATCCCGATAGTCAGTCCTTCACTTGTCAGAGTCGAGGTTGCTTTTGCTTGGCTCATCCCCACAACATTCGGCACGGAGAGTGAACCCCCTCCCGATGACTTGTTTGCCACACCGTAGGCAACGAGACCCAGGATCAAGAGTACGACGATCGTTCCGACCCCAATCAGCCATGCTTTCTTTCGGTTCTGCTTCTTTCGTCGAGCAGCAATATCAGTACGAGGACCGGGGAAGACCGGCACTGCTTGCGTGGTGTTCACCGCATCCATCATGGTGGTGGCACCGATCGCCCCTCCGGCCACCATCAGCGTCGGATCGCCAGCTTCGACGGGCTGGCCGTCGAGGAATCGTTGTAAATCAACACGCATGGCGTCAGCTGAGGGATAGCGATTGCCGGGGCTCTTCGCTATTGCTTGCATGGCAATCGCTTCGAGTGCTGGCGGAACGTCGGGGTTGAACTCTCGAATCAATGGCGGCATGTCGCGCACGTGCTTTGACGCAACGGCAACGGGTGAGTCGCCTTGAAATGGAGGACGGCCTGCGAGCATTTCGTAGAGCACGATGCCGAGGGAGTACACGTCGCTGCGCGCGTCGACATTGGCACCCTCAGCTTGTTCGGGAGAAAAGTATGTTGCCGTTCCCATGACTGATCCGGCCTGGGTCAAACTTTCCTCGGTGTTGATGGCGCGCGCAATACCAAAGTCGGTCACCTTCACCGTTCCGTCAGGCGTCAAGAGGATGTTGCCGGGCTTAACGTCTCGGTGCACGACGCCGTGGCGATGCGCATACGACAGTGCCGATGCAACATTGGCAGCAATCCCTGCAGCTCGCACTGGTGGGATCACCTTTGTCTGACGAAGTGTTGCCGAAAGTGGTTCGCCGTCAACAAACTCCATGACAATGAAGTACGTTCCTGCATCTTCGCCCCAGTCAAAGACAGGAACAATATTGGGGTGTGAGAGTTTGGCCGCGGCTTGCGCCTCTCGCCTGAACCGCTCCACAAAGGTCAAGTCAACGCTGAGTTCTGGAAAGAGCACTTTGAGCGCGACTTCTCGATCCAAAAGCCGATCGTGGGCTTTGTAGACCTGGGCCATGCCCCCACGCGCAATGAGATGCGTGAGTTCATAGCGATCTGAGAAGATCCGAGTCTGATCGAGGGGTTCCACTAGCCTGCCAGCCTATTCTGCAATGAGGGCTCGTGGAGGGCAGTTCTCAACTGCATCATCCGGAGCACGTCGTCGAAGTATTAATGACCGGCTGACCCATTGCTTGGGCGAGAGCCCCTTCGATCATGCACTTCATCACTGGACCAGCAACTGCCGCCCCGGTACCGGACAGCGCCTGAAACGGTAACAGCACGGCAATGGCGATCACCGGGTGATCAGCCGGCGCGAACGCGATCATCCAGTCGTCGGTCTTCTCGTTGACGTTGGTCGCAGACGTTTGAGCAGTTCCCGTCTTGGCCGCCACCTTGTCGGCTGGATTAAAGATGCCCGACGCCGTCCCTTGGGTCACAACCTGTTGCATCAGTTGCGAGACCGATTGTGCTGTCTGGGGGCTTGTGGCAGTTTTCCAGAGCACCGGACTGCTCTTCTTGATCAGATTTCCCTGTTGGTCTCGTATGCTCTGCAGGAGTGTTGGCGCCATGATCTTGCCGTTATTCGCAATGGCAGCAGCATCCAGTGCATTTTGCAGTGTGGTAGCTGCCACGTTTCCTTGACCGATTGCCCCGTAGGCCAAGAAGGGCACGTTGGTCTTTAGTTGATCGGTTGAGGGAAAGACTGAGGTTGCCACGCCCGGAATATCAAGCGGTGGCTGCGCATTAAACCCAAAGGCCTGGGCGGTCTGAACCATGTCAAATGCGCCCAAATCAAGACCGAGCTGCGCAAAGCCTGTGTCACAACTCGGGGGAAGCATTTCAGCAACGGTTCCTCCACACGTTCCACCCCCGAAGTTTTGTAACGGGAGATTCGTGTTCGGGATCGAAATAGAGCTCACTGATGGATACGACTTCACAACCAGGTCGGGCCGTAAGTCATAGGCCGCGGTGGCGGTCACGATTTTGAATGTCGAACCCGGCGGGAACGTTCGCTGGAAAGCCAGGGCCGACAGCGGCTGAAATCCGTTGGCATTTTTAACTTGGAAACTTGCCCAAGCAGCTTTCTCGATCGTCGAAGACGGAGACGCCAAGGGGGTGGGGTCGTAGGTCGGATTCGAGTACATGGCCTTGACCGCACCGGTATTGGGATCAAGAGCAACGATGGCGCCGTCACGGCCAGCCAGCTGTGACGCAGCTAGCTGTTGGAGCGAAGGCTGGATCGTTAGGGTAACCGAATCAGTCGACGTTGTGGGGTTGAGGACTTGCGACAGTGAGTTGGCTGGCTGCTGGTGCGTCAGGAGCTGACTGTTGTACTGCGCTTCGATGCCCCACGTCCCAAAAATTGGAGAGGCAAATCCCGTGATCTGACCCATCAATGCGCCTTGGGGGTAAACCCGTTGGTATTTATAGACACCCTTAGGCGTCGGGAGCGACTGCGCCAGGATAGAACCGTCGGCCGCCAAGATCTGACCTCGACTTTGCGTCAGTCGCGCTTCAAACACCCGGGGGTTATTCGGATTGGTGGCCAATGACTTTGCTCGCCAAAACTGGATATTTGCGGCCTGCACAAGAATTGCTCCGAGCAGGACCACGATAATGAGCCCCAAGATCCGAATTCGCTTCTCCATCGCCGACTCAGAGCTCCGCTCGAAGATTCCAGGCGAACAAGCCCAATGACGATGCTTGCGTTGTGGTCGTCGTTGGCGCTGCAGGGTTTGAGGTCTGATACTCGGCGGCCAAATTCTTTATGTAATTCTTCGCAGCGCTCAGGGATGGCTCGGTGACTGCATTCTCGAGCGCAGGCAAGCGAATTGGCAAAATCTGTGCGGTCGTCGTCGTTGATACTTCGACCTGTTTTGGCTTGAACCACAGAACGCCCCCAGGACGGCCCTGGTAGACGACGATTTGGGTTCCCTGGCTCGTCACATAGTATGAACTCGTTGCATACCAACGCAGAAAGTACCACCCGCCATAAATCAGCCCAGCGACCAACACGACAAAAATGAACACGCGAAACGTCAGAAGGCGCGGAACCCCTAATCGCTTTCGCCGGGCAAGCCACCCTTCGTGCGGTGTTTCCTCGTCACGCTGTGAATTCAACGCAGGGTCTACAACAGGACTCGGACTCATTACTGCTTCGCTGGCTAACGGCGGGACCACAGCGTGAGCTTGAGTTGACTCGTCGTCGGGGTCACCAGCAATCAGCGCTTCAATGACGACCACTGAAATGTTGTCAACACCCCCATTGGCATTAGCTCGTAGCACTAAGTCATTTGCTATTGCCGTTGGGTCGCTGTTGACAGACAGCGCACGAGCGATTTCCTCATTGGAAACCTCGTCGCTCAGACCGTCGCTGCAAAGAAGGACGCGATCTCCCGTCGTGAGCTCAACATCAAAGAGGTCAACGTTGATTTCGTCACCGATTCCAAGAGCCCGAGTAATGACATGGCGCTGAGGATGTCGACCGGCTTCTTCCTCTGTGATGGATCCTTTGTACAGCAACTCACCAGCCACGGAGTGATCCAACGAGATCTGGGACAACACGCCTCGGCGAAACAGATAGGCCCGGGAGTCTCCAATATTGGCCACCACCAACTGATCACCAGTGGCGCCACTCATCAAGCTGGCGGCCACCATGGTGGTTCCCATTCCTGCCAGCGAGGGATCTTGGACGGCAGCTCGGGCAATGGCGTCATTGGCGGTCTCGAGGGCGGCCACCAGCCCGTCTTTTGTGCCCAAGGTGTTGAGGGCGTGGTTGAGCGCCTCCACGGCGGTAGATGACGCCACCTCACCACCGGCATGACCCCCCATTCCATCAGCCACCGCAAAAACGGTGGCCGAAGTGAACACTGAGTCTTGATTTACCGACCGAACTTGACCGACGTCGCTGGCTGACCCGGCTCGCAGTACGGTCACCGGGCGACCTCGAGGATCATTTCACCGACCTGAATGATGTCACCCTTGCCCACTCGCACCGCACTCGAGATTCGTTCGGCGTTGACGTAAGTCCCATTCGTTGAGGCTAAATCTTCAACGATGAGCCCTTTGTCGTCTCGCGCAATGCGAGCATGGGTATTCGAGGCATAGACGTCGTTGACCATTGCAATGTCACAGGTGACTGATCGGCCCAGTGTGTACGCCTGATTGACTTCAATCTCGATTCGCTCACCTTCGCGTTCGACTGGCTCTATGACTTCGAGGCTCCCACCACGCGTTCGCGGCTGGCGCTCTTTTCGCGTTCCGCCTGGTCGAGTCTCAACATAGACAGCACGGATAACCCTGAGGAAAAAAACAAAAATTAACCCGACCACTATCCATTGCAAGGGCCGGACAATGGCCGAGTAATTCGTCTGCGCCCCAAGCAGGACACTGTTCATTACGGAGCCTCAATAATCAGCCGAGTCGCACCAATCACCACATCGTCACCATCGATCAGCACGGCATTTTTGACTCGATTTCCATTGACCTTGATCCCGTTGGTAGAGCCCAGGTCTTGAATAAAAATCTCATTATTTGCTTTGTAGATCTCGGCATGACGTCGAGAAACATTCGGGTCGTTCAGCACCACCTGACATTCAGGAAGGCGGCCAATCACCAGGGGTGTCTCGGAAATTGGAATCCTCTTTCCATCGGGCATCACGACATCGCAGGGGAAATCACCCTGTTGCACATTGGCCACAACCTCAATTTGGCCGAGCTTCAAGCGAGAACTCTCAAAGATGTCAACTTCGACGGGTCCTAAGAGGTCGTAGCCTTCAATATCGGCGTGTTCGCGCGCCGCTTCAGCAAGTTCGTGAACGAGGGCGTCAATGTACTGAGAAAACCGCTCAACGTCGTCAGATGCCAATGTGACAGCAAAAACATTGGGGGCAACGAGCGATCCTCTCGGGCCAACTCTGCGCTGGAGATCCATTTCGCGTGTGACGCGCCGTCCAATTTCGATGGGCTGGAGTGCGCTACGAAATGGGCGCGTCAGTGATCCTTCGACAAGCCGCTCAATTCGCTCCTCAAATCGCTTTATCCCCATGACAAAGTAACTCTACCGGCGCTGTGGCACCCCATACCGGACACATGGCCTCAACAAGTGGAAAGGGGACTTGGTTGCTCAGGTAGGCTTTGTCTTCACTCTTCGGGCGAGTGGCGGAATTGGCAGACGCGCAGGATTCAGGTTCCTGTGTCCGAAAGGATGTGCGGGTTCAAGTCCCGCCTCGCCCACCGCGGGGTGTTTGTGAAACTCAAGGCAGAGTGTTTGCGAAACTCCAAACCGAGACCCTTTAGCGGTGTTTTTTCTATTTCGGCAGAAGTTCCCGCCTGCTCGAACTTGAGGAAATAGCCGGCGGACAGCGGCTGGAACCGCCCAAGGTAATTTTGGACGCGCCAAAGTGAGGCCTTACGGCCTTTTTGGAAATTGGGGCTGTGTCCAGCTAGCCCGTGAGGTCAGGACCTGGTTCTCTTGGATCTTGAGTTTCTGTCGGAATGAGATCATCCCAAGTCCCCTGGCGACGCTTGCGCCTCGGCTTCTTTGTGGCTTCCATCTTGGCTTGTTTTGCCTGGAAGCACCGAAGAAAACTTCTCGATCATCGAGCAGCATTTCGTCAGCTCGCTTCATGCATCACCAGCCCAACTTGCGGAATTGATTGAACAGGTGAAAGAGCGCGGCTCGGGACTTGAAAATTTGGCAATTATTTATGCCGCTGGAAGTACCCTTCCCGCCCCCCTTTCCGATGCACTTCGGTCACTCTCCCCAGCAACAATCATGAGTTCTTTCGGCTCAACGGAAGCGGGGGGCGTCATGAACGGCACCATTGCTGTCGATGGATCCGTTGTCTACGATCCCCCTCTTCCCTCAGTACACCTTGAGGTCGTCGACGACCAAGGGAATCCGGTTCCAACCGAGACCATCGGTCGACTCAGAATTCGTTCACGATCGCTGCCACGCGGATATGCGTACCTTTCCGTCCCCGACGATTCTTTTCAAGACGGCTGGTTCTATAGCGGTGATCTTGCTGCGCAACGCGTGGACGGCTCCGTTTCGTTGCATGGTCGATCTAATGAAGTGATTAACTTCAACGGAGTAAAGATCAATCCGGAATATCTTGACGGCATGTTGTTGTCGGTTCCCGGAGTTCACGATCTCGCTGTCTTTAGCGTTGAGGGTGAAGTTGGCGAGATCAACGCCGTCGTAGGGATTGTTGTGGGAGATGATTTCGATCTCCCGACCCTCCAGGCGGAGTTTTCAAAATTTGCCCAAGGCCTATCGATCGCGGGAATTTTCCGAGTTACAGAAATACCTCGGTCCCCGATGGGGAAGCCCCTACGCAAAGCACTGGCGGAGCAATATCGTTCCGCTGAGTAACCAGACGGACTTCCTCGCTCGTTTTGGCCACAATCCTTGGCTTTCCCAAGAGAGCCACGTTCGTCCGCCCCGCACTAACGGTAATCTTTTCAAAGAACGCAAACCCATGACCTCTTTGACCGCCATAATCCGAACGCCGAGTCCGCGCCTATCCGAGGGGCTCGTCACCCACATCGAGCGCAAGCCAGTTGACATGACCTTGGCAATGCAACAGTGGGATGCATACGTTGGAACACTCCACGCTGAGGGTTGGACAACAATCACGGCCGACCCTGCCGACAACTGTCCTGACAGCGTCTTTGTTGAAGACGCTGTCGTTGTCTATCAAAACGTTGCCGTTGTGACCCGGCCTGGCGCCGTCGAGAGGAGGGGGGAAACGGCTGCGATTCTCGACATCGTCACCAGGCTCGGATATGACGTCCATGCGATCAGAGCTCCCGGAACACTTGATGGAGGTGACGTCTTAAAAATCGAAGACACGATCTACGTCGGTCAAGGCGGACGCACTAATGAGGAGGGGATTGCTCAGCTTCGTGCAGCGCTATCACCGGCGGGAGCAACTGTTGTGAGTGTCCCCACAACGTTGGTCTTGCATTTGAAGTCGGCCGTCACGGCGTTGCCTGATGGCACGGTCATTGGTTACCCCCCACTCGTCGACAATCCGAGCAAGTTTCCAACATTTCTGGCTGTGCCCGAGGAGTCGGGAGCACATGTTGTGCTTCTTGGAGAAAATCGACTCTTAATGGCTGCAAGCTGCCCCCAGACGCATACGCAATTCCGAGGGCTTGGCTATGAACCGGTCATTGTGGACATCAGCGAATACGAAAAGCTTGAAGGCTGTGTCACCTGTTTGTCAGTTCGGCTCCGAGACCTTCCACAATCTGTAAGCAGATCGTGACCTTGATCTCAGTGTGCGATGACCCGACCAAATCCCGCAATATTGTCCCAGAAGATTGAATCAATCTGCACGAACGCTCCCGTATACGGTGCATCAATCATGGTGCTATTTCCGATATAAATCCCTACATGGCCCACGGGGGTTTCGAAGAAGACCAGGTCTCCAGGCTGGAGATCGGAGAATCCAATCGGTATGGTGGCGTTGAATTGATCGGCAGCGACGCGCGGGAGCGCGACGCCGCCCACTGCCCACGCTTGTTCGACAAGCCCGGAACAGTCAAACGCCGCAGGGCCATTCCCGCCCCACAAATAAGGCTTCCCGATTTGGCTCACTGCGTAAGCCACCGCGCCGGCCGCGCCAGGGGCCGGCGCCGGTGGCGTGAGGGTCGGCACTCGGAGATTCAGACTTCCTGCAGTAAGCATCCGTTGAATTGAGGCGTCGCCCGTGGATTCAAGTTGGCTGAGAGCCTCTTTCGTTGGTGAATCCAAGGAAGCGATAAGTTCCAGGAGTTTTCCTTCGCTTGCGTGTGCCGACGAGAGTGCTTGCGCCGCATTTTGGGCGGCTTGCGTAGCCCCAAGCGCCTTTGTTCGTGATGTTGCAACTGCTTCCTGGCGAGCTTTTTTCAACGCTTCGAGTTTCGCAATTTGAGCGTCAAGATTTCCTGCTGCAATTTGGTTATAAATGCTGACTGACTCTTTCGTAGCGGAATTTTGAGTACTCAGAAACTCCGACAACGTATTTTCCTGAATTGAGTTCGACACATACATTTTCAAGACCATGTGCGATGCCTGGCGAGCAAGGTCATTCACGCTCGCGGTTGTTGTCGCCAAAAGTTGCTGCGCTGAAGCAACCGCCGTGGTGGCCGCAATCCGATCTGCCTCGGCAGTGAGATATGTGGTGTCAAGTTGGTCAAGTGAGTCAGTCAGTTGACGCACTAATACCAGGAGCGACGATGCAGCAGAAGCAATGGCGGCATCTGAACTGCTCTGACGAGAAGCTTGCGGTGTCGTCGTCGAATCCGAGGGAATGATGGTCGTGGAGGTAGATCCCGCACCCGGGTCTGAGGTAGCAGCGGCGGGAAGCACCGAGCAGCTCATGAGTACCCCAAGGATTCCGAAAACCGGGAGCAACCTCCATCGAGCGATGAACGATCGTCGTATTGAGAACCCCATGAGTATCAAATCCTGCGTGCATCGGCGTCAGCTCAACGCTGCCAGCACGAAGCGAACGGCTCTCTACCAAACCGTGACGGTTGGATAGCCCCAAGGTGAACTGTGCCTAAATAGGACCAGCAAGGGCCACTGGGGTTTCCTATTCCGGGCCGTTTGCCAGTTCAGCAAGCAGGGCTTGCACGCGTTGATCAATCTCATCAACGATGATTCGCACCTGGTCAAGGGGCTGACCGGCTGGATCCGAGACATTCCAGTCACGGTACGACCTGCCAGGAAGGACGGGGCATGTCTCTCCGCATCCCATCGTGACCACAATGTCGGCCTCTTCGACGGTTGCGAACGAAAGGAGTGTTGGAATCTCATTCTGAGTCGAGAGCCCTCGTTCGTGGAGAACCTCGACGACCGCAGGGTTGAGGATCGCGCCAGGTTCTGATCCCGCAGAGAGAACCGTTACGTGGCCTTGTGCGTAGTGTTCGAGGAGAACCTTGGCGGCGAGAGATCGTCCGGCGTTGTGAACGCAGGCGAAGAGGACGGTTGGCTTCTCAGTCATGATGAGCGCTCCCTTCAATGGGCCTTGATGCGCCATGGACGTGGTCACTTCCATCCCCCGGGAGAAATGCACGAACTGGAAACAGCGCTCGAAGGCCGAGGAGAGCGAGCAAGCCACCCACAATCTGAGCGAGTACAAACCACGGCACCGAACTTGGAGCAATCCCGGTAAACGTGTTTGAAAACATTCGGCCCACTGTGATTGCGGGGTTCGCAAAGGACGTTGAGCTCGTGAAGAAATACGCTGCTCCGATATAGGCTCCGACTGCCGCTGGGGTAAGGGCTGCTCGATGCGTTCTCGAGAGCCCAAAAATCAACACGACAAGACCAGCTGTTGCTACTACCTCAGACAAAAAATGTGGCCCGGTTATTCGGTGGTGTTGAGAAATACTCAAGACCCTCATTGAAAACATCGTGTTCGCCAGCGCGGCTCCCGCCACGCATCCGGCTACTTGGACTGGGATGTAGGACCCAGCAACTCGCCAAGAAATACCCCCTTCAATGGCATCAACCAACGAGACCACAGGGTTGAGATGGGCACCAGAAACAGGGGCCAACACCAAGATGATGGCGTAGAGCCCAACTGCCGTTGCTGCAGCGTTCTCAAAAAGTTGGAGTCCGATATTGCCAGGTGAAAGCTGTTGTGCAGCTATGCCAGATCCAATGACGAGTGTCGCCAAGACCGCGCTGCCAATGAACTCCGCCAAGAGGCGCCGCCAAATCTTGAGGTGATGCATAATGGGCCAGTCGCTCAACAACACGTCGATTCGGATGCTGACTCCCTCGCACAGCACCCAGGGGCCTTCTGAGAAATCGTTTCGTCTGCGAGGACTGTATAGATCTCCCAGGGCGTCCCGTCGGGATCGTTCACCCACACTTTGTCTTGCACCGCATAACAGCACGTCGTTTCCCTCTGAACGTCAGTGACGAACCCTTTGGTTTCAAAATCTGTTGCTGCTTCCATCACGGTTACGGTCTCTTCGACTTCAACGGCGGATCTGCAAGAACGAAGTTCGCATAGCCCGGGCGACGTTTCGCTGGCTCTACTCCGAACATCGCCGAGTAGAAGACCACCGACCCCTCAAGATCACTTACGTTGATTGCTACCTGCACCCGACCCACTTCGACCGCCTTTCATATTGATATTTATCAATATGAAAGGTAGCATGAAGCCATGACCAATGTGCTCACCGGGGACCTTTGCTGCGCGCCCCTATTGGATTCGCTCCCCACGACCCACGATGCCGAACGGGCAGCGCTCGTCTTTTCCGCCTTGAGCGATCCGACGCGCCTTCGACTCTTTTCACTCATTGCAACGTCAGGTGAAGCCTGCAGCTGCAATTTGGAGGGTCCGTTACAGAAGAGTCAGCCCACGATTTCTCATCACACAAAAGTCCTGAGTGAGGCAGGACTCATTGTGGGAACGCGCCGAGGCAAGTGGATGTGGTGGTCCATCAACAAGGAACAACTAGCCGAGGTAACCCGCATTCTTGGTGACGTTTAGGCCAGCAGATTTAATTTCTCTTGAGTTTCCTTTTTCGCAATATGCTAGAGGGAACTACTTACCGGGGGGTACGTCATGAAAGCTTTGACTCGTTCTGGAGCGATCGCTCTGTCCCTAACCTGTTCCCTGTTGCTCGGCGGGCAGGCGATGGCGGCAACGCCAGCGAAAGGGACAATCAAAAATATTGTTGTCGTTAACTTTGAGAATGAGGCGTATGCCAATACATTTGGTTCGTCTTCGCCAGCCACGTATCTCACGGGCACCTTGGCCAAACAGGGCGTCTTGATTCAAAACTACTTTGGCACTGCACACGTGAGTTTGCCCAACTACATCGGCGAAGTCTCAGGTCAAGCGCCGACGCCAATGACCCAAGGAGACTGTCTCGGTAGTTATATGGATCTTGTACCGGGCTCTCCGGCGACAGGAACTGATGCCCTCGGCCAAGTTGTTGGAAATGGTTGCGTCTACCCAGCGTCCGTCCAAACAATTGCTAACCAACTCGATGCCATCAAAAAACCCAACGCCAAGACCCACCTCGCTGCATGGAGGGCCTACGAAGAAGATATGGGTAACGACGCAACTCGTGATGGCGGTACCACCTGCGCGCACCCAACGACCAATGCGCCACCTGCGTCGTTTGCTTCAACGAGCGATGGCTACGTCACGCGCCACAATCCTTTTGTGTGGTTCCATTCGATCACTGACAATGCCGCTGAGTGCAATGCCAACGTCGTTCCTCTTGGAACCGTCAGCGCATCAGGAGCACCCAGCGCTTCCAGCGCTTTAGTGAAAAACTTTTCTTCCGTCGTAACGACCCCAGCGTTTAGTTTCATCACTCCGAGTGTCTGCAACGACGGCCACGACGGTGTTTGCGCTTCTCCGAGTGCGGCCGGTGGAACAACCGGGGGGCTGATCGCGGCAAATGCCTGGCTCAAGGACTGGATGCCCACACTCTTAAATTCCCCCGCCTACAAAGCGGGCCAGATGATGGTCGTGATCACATTCGACGAGTCTGATCTAGAGGCTCCGAACATGGCCGCCGCCTGCTGCAACGAGCGTTCTGGGCCGAATGTTAGTCAAGCTGGAGGTTCGGGCCCGGGTGGAGGGCAAGTGGGAGCGCTTGTTCTCACCTCACCGAAGTTCATCCGGCCCGGCACCGTGGATTCGACCGGCTCGTACAACCACTACAGCGCTCTCAAGACCTATGAAAATCTGCTCGGCATTACCAAGGGTGGAAGTGACCACAAGGGCCACCTCGGTATGGCCGGGCAGCCGGGTCTCGCCGCATTTGGTTCCGATGTCTTCAACGCCAAATAGTTGACGGGTGGCCCTTCCAATTACGGCCTACAGTCAAGGGCGTGAAGATTGATATCTGGAGTGACGTCGTCTGTCCTTGGTGTTATGTCGGCAAGAGAAACCTCGAGGAAGCGCTGGGGCAACTTGGAATACATCCTGATATTCAATGGAGAGCCTTTGAACTTGACCCCTCAGCTCCAACGACGACCGGAAAGTCCATGGCCGAAGTCTTGGCAGCAAAATTTGGTGTTTCAGTTGAGCAAGCGCAGGAAATGAACGCCCAGATGACAGCAACGGCGGCCAAGGTGGGGCTCACCTATGACTTGGACACCGCCAAAATGGGGAGTTCGTTCGACGCACACCGCCTCGCAAAGTTGGCAGAAGAGCAGGGCAAAGGAAGCGAAGCCGCCGAAGCACTGTTCGCGGCGTACTTCACCAATGGGCAGCGATTGAGCGATCCCGATACCTTGATTGCCATCGGGTCGTCACTGGGTCTTGCCGAAGAGTCCATTCGTGACATGTTGGGTTCTGATCAATTCGCCGACGCCGTTCGTGCTGATGAGGCGTTGGCTCAAGACGCCGGATTTACAGGGGTGCCCACCATGGTTATTGATGGCCGCTTCGCTATTCCCGGAGCACAGCCGCCCGATGTTCTAGTGCGGCTCATCTCAAAACTGCTCGAAGACGACCAGCCTGCCTAATCAGATACGGGTTTTTCCAAAGTTCTTGAGTTCAATCCTCTGACCTCTCGTCGAAACCTTTGGAAAAGGGCGACCTCCGTCGTTACGAGGTCAGGATCTTTAAATCTGGTCTTACTCGCCCTCTGATGGCGCGTCGTCCGCTACTCGCGTCACCGCTGCCACCATCTGCCCTTCGTCAAGGTTCATCACCCGAACACCTGTAGCGTCTCGCCCTTGGCTTGAGATCTCTCGCACGGCGGTCCGAATAATGACCCCTCCCGAAGACACCAGAAGAATCTCCTCATCCAGGTTCACAATGAAGGCTGCGACAACTCGACCACGAGCCGCCGTGAGTTTGATACCCCGAACCCCTTGCCCTCCACGTGCCTGACGGTTGAACCGCTCAAGCTTGGTCCGTTTCCCGAATCCAGCATCGGTCACAATCAAAATGTCAGCTTCGTCTTGCGCTACGTCGAGCGAAACAACCTGATCTTCCGCTTTCAGGCGAATTCCGCGCACTCCCGCTGCCGCTCGGCCCATTTCGCGCACGTCAGAAGCAGCAAAGCGAATCGTCATGCCCTTTTCGGTCACTACGAAACAGTCGTCATTCGCTTGCGTCTCAACGACGCGGACTAACTCATCGCCGTCACGCAGGTTGATAGCGATAAAGCCCTCTCGACGTGATTTGTCATACTCGCTAAAGAGTGTCTTCTTTACCTGGCCCATCTTGGTCACAAAGACCAGCGATGAGTGTTCAGGGAAGTCGCGCGTTGAGACAATGGCCTCAATCCGTTCATTAGGTGCCAGGTTCAAAAGGTTCACAACGGCGGTTCCCTTGGCAGCACGCTCCTTTTGTGGAACTTCGTGGCCGCGCAAGCGATAGACCTTCCCCTTGTTTGAGAACATCAGAAGATACGAGTGTGACGAGGTATTGATGACTTGTTTAATCAAGTCCTCTTCCTTCAAGG
>Ga0118677_10001977_pt1 | contig 42335 bp, 37 predicted proteins | sample AliMusrvi5mmetaG_FD_86154 | JGI IMG/M metagenome (GOLD analysis project Ga0118677, IMG submission 86154)
CCGGGAGCATGGCGAGGCTTTCGGTGAGGTTGAGTCCGGTGTGACGTTCGGCTTCGAGGAGCCGCCAGAGCGTCCATTTCTCGGTGTGGTCGGGCTGGGCGGGGTAGCCGGGCGCGGGGCGGATGCCGCGGTATTTTTCGCGGAGGAGGTCGTCCGTTGTGAGGTTTTCGTTTTTGCCAAATCCCCAGATCTCGCGGGCTTTTTTGTGGAGGAACTCGGCATAGGCCTCGGCAAAACGGTCGCCGAGCGCCTTCGTCATGATCGAGAGGTAGTCGTCGTGGTGTTTTTCGTAATGGGCGGCGACCTCGTGAACCTCTTGGCCGGTTGTCACCGCGAAGGCGCCAAGAAAGTCCGCGCGGCCGGAGCCGACGGGGGCGATAAAATCAGCAAGCGAGAGGTTCGGCTGGCCGGCCGGCTTTTTCTGCTGCTGGCGCAGGCAGTGCAAGGTGGCGGGCGAGCCGCCGCTCGCGTCGAGAAGCCGGACGTCTTCGCCCGTGCTCTCGACCTGCCAGAAGCCCATGACCCCGCGCGGATGGAAGAGGTTTTTCGAAACAATTTCGTCGAGCAGTCGGCGGGCGTCGTCGAACAATTTGCGGGCCTCGGTTCCGATGACCGCGTCGTCGAGCAGCGCCGGGTAACGCCCACGCAGTTCCCAGGCGTGGAAAAAAGGCGACCAGTCGATGAAGGGCACCAGCTCCTCCAAGGAGGCATCGGAAGGGATGATGCCAAGTCGCGAGGGGCGGGGAAGATCCGCCGCCGCCCAGTCGCAGCGGAATTTGTTTGCCGCAGCCCCGGCGAGCGTGAGCTGCGGGCGGGCGGCTTGGCGACCGGCGTGCTCGGCGCGGAGCCGGTCGTAGTCGGAGTGCAAATTTTTCACAAACTCCGGCTTCTGTTCGGGGCTGAGGAGCGCGCTGGCGACGTTGACCGCGCGCGAGGCATCGAGGACGTGGACGACCCCGTACTCGTAATGCTGGACAATCTTGACCGCGGTATGGGCGCGGCTTGTGGTCGCGCCGCCGATCATGAGCGGGATCGTGAAGCCTTCGCGCTGCATTTCTTTCGCCACGTGGATCATCTCGTCGAGCGAGGGGGTGATCAGGCCGGAGAGCCCGATGATGTCGCAATTTTTTTCCCGGGCGGCGGCAAGGATTTTTTCGCACGGGCACATGACCCCGAGGTCGATGACCTCGTAGTTGTTGCAGGCAAGGACAACGCCCACGATGTTTTTGCCGATGTCGTGGACATCGCCTTTGACGGTCGCCATGAGGATCCGGCCCTGCGCGCGCGCATCGGGGTTGGCGGCGCGTTCGACCTCCATGTGCGGCATCAGCCAGGCCACCGAACGCTTCATCACCCGCGCGCTCTTCACCACCTGCGGCAAAAACATTTTCCCCGCGCCGAAGAGATCGCCGACGACTTTCATGCCGTCCATCAGCGGACCCTCGATCACCAGCAGGGGCCGGGAGTATTTTTTCCAGGCCTCCTCGGTATCGGCATCGACAAAGTCCACGATCCCCTTGATGAGCGCGTGCTTGAGGCGTTCCTCGACCGTGCCCTCCCGCCACGTGAGGTCGGCTGTCGGAGCGGTTCCCCCGGACGCCTTGGATTTGATCGTCTCCGCGAAGGCGACGAGGCGTTCGGTGGCATCCGGGCGGCGGTTGAAAATCACGTCCTCGATGAGTGTCAGGAGATCCTTGGGAATCTCTTCGTAGACGCCGAGCATCCCGGCATTCACAATTCCCATGTCCAGCCCGGCCTGGATCGCATGGTAGAGAAACGCGGCGTGCATGGCCTCGCGGACGGGATTGTTCCCGCGGAAGGAAAACGAAATATTGCTGATCCCCCCGCTCACCCGGGCAAAAGGAAGGTTCTGCTTGATCCAGCGGGTGGCCTCGATGAACGCAATGCCGTAGCCGTTGTGCTCTTCGATACCGGTCGCGATCGTGAGAATGTTCGGATCGAAGATGATGTCCTCCGGCGGAAAGCCAACCTCCTCGGTCAGGATGCGATACGCCCGGCCGCAGATCTGGATTTTGCGCTCCAGCGAGTCGGCCTGGCCCTGCTCGTCGAAGGCCATCACGATGGTTGCGGCCCCGTAGCTGCGAACCAGGCGGGCCTGGGCTTTGAACTTTTCCCCGCCTTCCTTGAGGCTGATCGAATTCACGACGCACTTGCCCTGCACGCAGCGCAGTCCGGCCTCGATGACTTCCCACTTCGACGAATCGATCATCACTGGCACGCGCGAAATGTCGGGCTCGCTCGCGACAAGGTTGAGAAATTTCGTCATGGCTGCCGGGCCGTCGAGCATGCCCTCGTCCATATTGACGTCGATGATCTGCGCGCCGGCTTCGACCTGCTGGCGTGCGACGGCGAGGGCCTCGTCGTAGTTGCCGGAGAGGATGAGCTTGGCGAATTTCGGCGAGCCGGTGACGTTCGTGCGCTCGCCGACGTTAATGAACGGGATCTCCGGGCGCGCGGTGAACGGCTCCAGGCCGCTCAGTCGCAGCGTGGGCTCGCGCCGCGGGATCGCGCGGGGCGCAAGCCCCCGGACGGCTTTCGCGATGGCGCGGATGTGATCCGGCGTCGTGCCGCAGCACCCGCCGATGATGTTCAGCCAGCCCTGCTCGGCCCACTCGCGGAGTTGCGGCGCGAGCGATTCCGGCGTCTCCGGGAATCCGGTTGGCGAAAGCGGATCGGGCAGTCCCGCGTTCGGATAGGTACTGACAGCGAACGGCGCAAGGGCGGAAAGTTCCTCGATATACGGACGCATTTCCTTCGGCCCGAGCGCGCAGTTCAGCCCGATCGAGAGCAGCGGGAAATGGGAGACGGAATTCAGAAAGGCTTCGACGGTCTGCCCGGTCAGCGTCCGCCCGCTGAGGTCGGTGATCGTTCCGGAGACCATGACCGGAAGCCTTGGATGGGACTCGAAAAAGCGCGAAATGGCGAAGAGAGCCGCCTTGGCGTTCAGCGTGTCGAAAACTGTTTCCACGAGGAGGAGATCAACTCCGCCCGCGACGAGGTTTTCGATCTGCTCGTGGTAGGCGGCCGCGACCTGCTCGAACGTGACGTCGCGCTTGCCGGGATCGTTGACATCGCGGGAGATCGACAGCGTGCGGTTGAGCGGTCCGATCGCGCCCGCCACAAAGATCCGGCGGTCGGTGCAGGCATCCGCCGCCTGGCGCGCCACTGTTGCCCCCGCACGGTTGAGTTCGGGCACGACCGATTCCAGGCCGTAATCCGCCTGCGCGATCGTCGTCGAGTTGAACGTGTTTGTCTCGATGATGTCCGATCCGGCCGCGATGTATTTCGAGTGGATCTCGCGGATGATTTCCGGTTGCGTGAGAGCGAGCAGGTCGTTGTTGCCCTTGAGATCCTGTCCCGTCCAGGCGGCAAAGTGCTCTCCCCGGTAATCGGCTTCCTGCAACCGATACTGCTGGATCACCGTGCCCATTGCTCCGTCGAGCAGGAGGAGGCGTTGGGCGAGGAGTTCGCGCAGGGTTTTCTCGGTGGATGAAATCATGGAAAATGGCTGGCCGGGACTCTATCGGTTATCCCGTCCGCGCAAAATGAAAAATGCCTGCGGAGAGGCGGCAGGGCCGCGTTGCTACAAAGCGTCTGTTTGTTTCTTCTCCCGGCTCCCGCCGGAAAGGCCATCAGACAAACTTTCCCGGATTGAGCAATCCGGCGGGGTCGAGGGCCTTCTTTATTGTGTGGTGAAGGGCGCGCGTGGAGGCGGGGACGGCTTTCGGCCACCAACGTTTTTTGGCGAGTCCGACACCGTGTTCGCCGGTGATGGCGCCGTGCCAAGCGAGAACCTGATCGAAAAGTTCGTCCAATGCGGCGCGCGACTTTTTTTGGATCGACGGGTTTTCCGGGTCGGCCAGCATGATGTTGACGTGGATATTTCCATCGCCGGCATGGCCGAAGCAGGCAATGGGAAATCCGGTGCGCTTCTGGAGATCCCCGGCAAACCGCACGAGATCAACCAGTCTGCCCCGGGGAACGACGATGTCCTCGTTGAGCTTTTTCAATCCGGTCGCCTTGAGCGACTCGGAATAGGCGCGCCGGAGATCCCAGATCTTCTCGCAGGCGACCGGGGTCGTGGCTTTGCGGACTCCGAGCGCGCCGGCCTCGCGCAGGAGGGCTTCGAGCGAGCGGGCTTCGCTGCGAACGCTCGCAGGCTGGCCGTCCACTTCGAGGATCACTTGGGCGTTGCCCGGCGGGAAGTCGGCGTCGGGTTTGTAGGCACGGGCGGCATCGAGCGTGAAGCGGTCGGCCACCTCGACGGCCGCCGGGAGAAACCCGTGTGCGAAGACCGATTGGATGGCGGCGGCGGCGGCATCCATCGATGCGAATCCGGCCGAGAGGGCGGCCCTGGCGGGAGGAAGCGGCACGAGACGCAGGGTGGCTTGGGTGATGATGCCCAGAAGGCCCTCCGACCCGGTGAAGAGCCCGACGAGATCGAAACCGGTTTTATTTTTATGAGTTCGCCCGCCGCAGGGCACGATCGTGCCATCCGGCAAGACGACTTCGAGCCCGAGGAGATAGCTGCGGGTGACGCCGTATTTCAGACAGCGCGGGCCGCCGGCATTCGTCGCGATATTTCCGCCGATGCTGCAATCCTTGAGGCTTGCCGGGTCGGGAGGATAGAGAAGATTTTTTTTCCTTGCGGCATTTTGCAGGTCGCCGGTAATGACGCCGGGTTCGACAACGGCCACGAAGTCGCGCTCGTTGATTTCGAGAATCCGGTTCATGCGTTCGAGGGAGAGAACGATCCCGCGCCGGATCGGGGTGCACCCGCCGACATAGCCGAATCCCGCCCCGCGCGGAGTCACCGGCACGCCCGCCTTCCCGGCCTCGCGCAACACAAAGGAAACTTCCGCAGCGGACTTTGGAAAAACGGCAAGATCCGGCGGCGTGTGCGCAAACCATTTGTCTCCGGCGAATTCGGGAGCCGGGTTGGTCTGGATCGCGGCGGCTCCGAGTTTTTTGACGAGTTTGCGGACGAGGGCGGGGGACATGGTTTCAGTGGGTTGTGGAAGAAATTGCGGGGCGATGGAAAAAGTGCCAGGCATCGGCGATGCCGTCGGCCGCGGGGCGCACGGCCACATGTCCGCCCGCGGCAAGCACGGTGGCGCGCACTTCCGGGATGGCATTCGACGGACAGCATGGAAAAGCGGCGAACCGTCCGTCCAGCATCGGGATATCGTTGAAATGGTCGCCGGCCGTGAGGACGGCCGTGCGTTCGATGCCGAGCAGGCGGCAGAGTTCCCCGAGCGAACTGCCCTTGTGATAATCGAGGTGGCAGAACCGCAGATAGACCGTGTTCCGCTGATACGAGAAGGAGGGAAAGCCATCCGCTTCCCGATCAAGAAACCGGGCGACTTCCGCCATCACGTTTTCCGTGGTGGTCACCAGGCCGATCGGCCTGCCGTTTTCCTGGATGATCGTGATGTCCGGCGTGCCTGCGGCCAGTTCGCAAACACGGCGGATGACATCCCGCGCCCGGACGAAAAGTTCCGCATGACGGAGATGGCAGCGCTCGTTCCACTCGTGGTGTGCCGCCCACGTGCCCGCCGCGTTCCGCAAAAAGATGTCCCGTTCATTCGTAAGCAAAAAATCCGGTTCGACGGGAGCTCCGAAGGCGGCGAGTCCTTCGATGGCCTGATCCAGACTGCGTCCGGTATTGAGGGCCCAGAGCCCGCCCGCCCTGCGGTGGAGAATCAGAACTTCGGCAAAAGCCGCGGAACAACGCCCATCGGAAGAATGATCGATCAGGGTGCCATCGAAGTCGGTGCTCAGGAGCCGCAGGTGTGACATGAAGAACGGACAATAAACACGATCCCCGCCGTGGCTGCAAATTTTCTGTCGTTTCCCGCCGTGATTTGGCAGAATGCCCCCCATGAAATCCGCCTACGAACTTGCCATGGCCCGTCTTGAAAAAGCCGCTCCGACGATCACTGTCTCCGATGATCAAAAACTCCGGATCGCCCGGATTGACAGCGAGATCACCGCGAAGATCGCCGAAAAGAAAATTTTCCTCGAAGGCGAGATGGCGAAAGCCGATCCGGCCGCGAGCGAGGAGATCCGCCGGCAGCTCGCATCCGAAATCGCGCGCCTCGAAGAAAAACGGGAGCGCGAAAAAGAAAAGATCCGCTCGGGCGGCGGGAAAGCGTGAAGCGGGCGATCCGCCCGACGCGGAAAAACGCGGCGCGGCAGGGAAGCCAACCCGGAAACCGATCCGGTTTCGGGCCTGCTGTGCGGCGACTTTCTTAACGATTTCAGCAATTTTTGCGATGAACGGATCGGGGCCGCCGACAACAGGCCCGATTTCACCGATCAGCTTCCCATCAGGCATACAAAGTGCTATCGTTCCCTGAATGCACTCCATCATTTCCAAAATCCAACTGAGCCCGAATGTGACGCGCCTTGATGTCGAGGCCCGGCGCATCGCCGAAATCCGCCAGCCCGGCCAGTTCGTGATCGTGCGGCGCGGGGAGGGGGCCGAGCGCATCCCGCTTACGATCGCCGATGCGGATCCGGAAAAAGGAACCATCGCTCTCGTCATTCAAGCCGTTGGAAAATCAACCCGCGAGCTTGTGGCGCTCGAAGTCGGCGAGGCGATCCGTGATATTTCCGGTCCGCTGGGCGTTCCCACCGAACTCGTTTCCTCCGGTCATGCGCTTTGCATCGGGGGCGGCGTCGGCACGGCGGTCGTCCACCCGATCGTTCAGGGTCTTCACGGGCGCGGCGTGGCAGTGACCAGCATCATCGGCGGACGCTCGAAAGAATGGGTCATTTTTGAAGCGGAACTCGCCCGCCTCGGAGAGGTCGTCGTCTGCACGGATGATGGCAGCCAGGGACGGAAGGGCTTCGTGACCGATGCGGCCGCGGATATTCTGGCCGCGCAAAAAATCGACATCGTGTATGCGGTCGGTCCCGTGCCAATGATGCGGGCGGTTGCCGGACTGACCCGTCCGCTGCATGTGCATACGATCGTTTCGCTCAACCCGGTGATGGTGGACGGCACCGGGATGTGCGGCGGATGCCGTGTCGATGTCGGGGGCGAAACCAAATTTGCCTGCGTGGACGGACCCGAATTCGACGGGCACCTCGTCGATTTTGATCTGCTGGCCGACCGCCTTGGCACCTACCGCGAGCAGGAACAGGAAGCACTCGCCCAGCCCGACCACACCTGCCGGGTCGGTTTGGAACAATAGCCGCAACGAAAACCCATTTCCTTCTCGTGAGCACAGCAATTTCCACAAAAGAACGGATGCGGATCGAACGCCAGGCGATGCCCGCCCAGGACGCGGACATCCGCAATGCCAACTTCGGCGAGGTCAACCTCGGCTTCAGTGAACAGCTTGCAATCCTTGAAGCCCAGCGCTGCATCCAATGCAAGGAACCGAAGTGCGTGAGCGGATGCCCGGTCATGGTGAACATCCCGAAATTTCTGGGCTTCATTGTGGCGGGCGATCTCGCCTCCGCCGCGAAGAGCCTTCTCGGCGACAACGCGCTGCCCTCGATCACCGGGCGCGTCTGCCCGCAGGAGAGCCAGTGCGAGGCCCTGTGCGTGAGGGGGCTCAAGGGAATGCCGGTCGCCATCGGCCACTTGGAAAGATTCGTGGCCGACTGGGCGCGCCGGAATGCCGGGGCCATCGCCCCGGAAATGCCCGTGCCCACCGGGAAATCCGTTGCCGTCGTGGGCTCCGGTCCCGCCGGGCTGACCGCCGCCGGGGAGCTCGCCAAGCGCGGCCATGCGGTCACGATTTTTGAAGCGCTGCACAAGCCGGGTGGCGTCCTTGTCTATGGGATCCCGGAGTTCCGGCTTCCGAAAAAAATCGTCGATCAGGAAGTCGCGCGCCTCGAAAGTGCGGGAGTGAAAATCGAGTGCAACGTCGTCATCGGCCGCACCTACACGATCCGGGAACTGCGCGACAAGTTTGACGCGATCTTTATTGCCAATGGCGCGGGGCTTCCGGTCTTCATGAACGTTCCGGGCGAGAACTTCAAAGGAGTCTATTCGGCGAACGAATACCTCACGCGCGTCAATCTCATGGAGGCCTACAATTTCCCGGCCGCCGACACTCCGGTTCTTGCCGCGAAACGTGTCGCGGTGGTCGGCGGCGGCAATGTCGCGATGGATTCCGTGCGCACCGCCAAGCGGATCGGGGCCGAACGCGCGATGATCGTCTATCGCCGCACCCGCGGGGAAATGCCCGCCCGCGTCGAAGAGATCGACCATGCCGCCGAGGAGGGCGTCGCCTTCGAACTCCTGGTCGCACCGCTCGAAGTCATCGGAAACGACAAAAAATGGGTCTCCGGTCTCAAGTGCGTCCGCATGCGGCTCGGCGATCCCGACGATTCCGGCCGCCGTCGTCCGGAGCCAATCCCGGGCTCCGAGTTTGTGCTCGATTGCGACATGGTCATCGTCGCCATCGGAACAAGATCCAACCCCCTCCTCACCGCCACCTGTCCGGAGTTGAAACTCAACAAGTGGGGCAATATCGAAACTGATGCCGATGGCATGACCAGCATCCCCGGCGTCTTCGCCGGCGGGGACATCGTGCGCGGTGCCGCCACTGTCATCCTCGCGATGGGCGACGGAAAACGCTCGGCAGAGGCAATCAGCCGCTTCCTCGCGGAACGTTCCTGAGACCACCTCTTCGGGTTGATTGGATCATTGGCTGGAAGTCCATGCCACGTGGCACCGGCATCTTGCCGGCACTCCGAGTCCGTTTGTTTTTAGAGTTGGTATCAGGGCAACCAGTTCTCCATCTTGAGATCCGGCACCCGTGAGAATTCCCGTGTGTTGGCGGTGATGAGTTCCGCATGGATTGACAGGGCATGCCCGGCAATGAGGGTGTCGTAGGAACCAATCCCTTGACCCTTCCGCTCAAGGTGGGAGCGGATTTTAGCCGATTGGATCGAAGCCGGTTCATCGAAGGGCAGCACCGCGAATGGTGCCAGCGCGTCCTCAAGAAACCGTCCATTCTTCTCCGGTTCGCGGCTTTTTTCCACACCGACACGAAGTTCGTAAGCCGTGATCATGGAAATTCCGATGGATTTTGTTGGACGCGCCCGAACCCGCTCCGTGATCCGTGGATTGCCACGCAGCAGAGCGATAAAAATGTCCGTATCCAACAGGGTGCGGATCATGGGAAAACGTCTCCACGTTGATCGGGCGCCTCCGGTTGGTTGCGTTCAACCCCTTCCCACAATCCGGCCAATCCCGCAACGCCCCGCTCGAATCGCGCCCAGACATCCTCCTCCGGCGTGATGACAAGGCACTTTCCTTTGCGCACAATACGGGCTGTTTGGCCTGGAAGTCGGAATTTCTTCGGCAGGCGGATCGCTTGGCTGTTTCCACTGGTGAAAATCCTCACCGTATCATCGTTCATGGTTGCCAGTTTCATATATACGGAAGGATATACATAAAAATGGTGGCGTCAACTGTGTTCCCTCAACAGAATCCGCGTCATGATCGGATCCCGCCCACATGCGTTTGGAGGAAGAACTTCGCCCGGAACGGTGACGGGATTTGAAAACGGCACCAAGGGGTGATCCGAGCCCGGCTGCGGGCGACTCTGGTGCTGCCGATGGTTCGAGCCCGTTTGTCGGGCATAAAAAAGCGCCACAGGCGGGGGGGCCTGTGGCGCTTTGTTGATGGGTTCCGTTGTGGGACGGTTACTTCTTGGGTTTGCTTTCGCCGGGACGGTATTCCTCTTCGGCGAATTGGAACGCCTGGTCGAGACCGACCATGTCTTCGCCCGGACGCAGGGTGTCGAACGCCTCGGCTTCCTTGCGGAGAGCTTCTTCGCCGTAGTTGGCTGCCTTGATCGAGAGACCGATCCGGCGTTCGGCCTTGTCCACCTTGATGACGCGGGCTTCGACTTCCTGACCGACTTTGAGGACGTCTTTGACTTTTTCGATCCGATCTTCGCTGATCTGCGAGATGTGGACGAGACCGTCGATGTCATCCTGAAGTTGGACGAACGCCCCGAAGTTGGTGATTTTGCTGATCGTGCCCTTGACGAGATCGCCGATGCGGAACCGACCGTCGATTTCCTTCCAGGGATCGTTGTCGAGCTGTTTGATGCCGAGGCTGATCCGTTGGTTGGCCTTGTCGATGTCGATGACCACCGCCTCGAGTTCGTCGCCCTTTTTGAGCATTTCGCTCGGATGGTTGATCTTGCGGGTCCAGGAAAGATCCGACACGTGGATCATGCCGTCGATGCCTTCCTCGAGTTCCACAAACGCGCCGTAGGCGGTCATATTGCGAACCTTGCCCTTGACCTGTTTGCCGATGATGTAGCGGAGCTCGATCTCGTCCCATGGATTCGGTTCGAGCTGTCGGACGCCGAGCGAGATTTTCTGCTCGTCCTTGTTGACCCCGAGAACCACGGCTTCGACATCCTGTCCGAGCGTGAGAACGTCGGACGGGCGGGCGATGCGCTTCGTCCAGGAAAGCTCCGAGACGTGGATGAGGCCTTCGACGCCCTCTTCGATCTGGACGAAGGCTCCGTAGGGCATGAGGTTCGTGACCTTGCCGGAAACCTTCTGTCCGACAGGAAAGCGCTCCTCGATCTTGTCCCAGGGATTCGACTGCATTTGTTTGAGCCCGAGCGAAACGCGCTCTTTTTCCTTGTTGATGTCGAGCACCTGAACTTCGAGATGCTGGCCGACTTTGAGCAGTTCGCCGGGATGGTTGAGGCGGGCCCATGACATGTCGGTGACATGGAGGAGCCCGTCGATGCCATCGAGGTCGATGAACGCTCCGAAGTCGGTGATATTTTTTACCGAACCCTGGATGCGATCGCCGATGTTGACGCCGGCGAGGAAGGCCTGGCGTTTTTCGGAGCGCTCGGCTTCGATGATTTCGCGGCGGCTGAGGACGACATTTTTCCGATCCTCGTTGACCTTGACGATCTTGAAGTCATAGACATTGCCGACAAACTGCTGGAGATCTTTCGGCGGGATGATGTCGATCTGGGACGCGGGGAGGAAGGCCTCGACGCCGACATTGACGGTGAGTCCGCCTTTGACGACCGAACGGACTTTTCCCTTGATGAGGCCGTCGCCTTTGAAAACGCCGACGATCTTTTCCCAGTTCTGGCGCTGGGCGGCTTTTTCTTTCGAGAGGACAACCATGCCCTCGTCGTTCTCGAGACGTTCGAGGAGAACCTCGATCTCGTCTCCGATTTCCACTTCGTCCGGTTCGTCGAATTCGGAGGCGGGGATGACTCCCTCGCTCTTGTATCCGATATCCACGAGAAACTCCCGGGGTCTGATCTCAAGGATGTGTCCCTTGACGATGCTTCCTTCACGATAATTCTTGATCGAGCTTGCGATCAATTCCTGCATTGCTGGCATAATGTTGATGGTTCCTTTTGAGTGTTCCGCCACCGTCTGAATGAACGAACGGCTTGCAACCCTTCTGGTGCGGGCGGGTTTGTCAGGCTAGGCCATGAAACCGCGCGGGCAATCTTTTTTTCTGGACAAATTCCGTCCGGGTGTTTTCCGCGGGCCGTCCGGCGATAACTTGATCTTCTCCGCGCATCTGCTTTGGTGGCCGGGTGGATTTGCTGTCACTGACGAAGGAAGACTGGGAAGTGCGCCTCGGGGAAATGGGCCAGCCGAAATTCCGTGCGAAGCAGATTCTCGAGTGGCTCTACCGGCGGCGCGTCAGGGACTGGGCGGAGATGACCAACCTGCCCGCTCCCCTGCGGGAGGGCCTGGAGAAAGCGTTTCCGCCGGTCGTGCTGGCGCGGGTGCGCGAGGCGGGGGCCGGGGATGCCACACGGAAATTTCTGTTCGGGCTGGCCGACGGCCAGAGGATCGAGAGCGTGCTCCTTTCCGCCTCGCCCGCATTCTACGGCGAGGCCTCCGACCGCCGGACGGTTTGTCTTTCGAGCCAGGTCGGCTGTGCCTACGGGTGCAAGTTTTGCGCCAGCGGGCTCGACGGTTGGAAGCGCAACCTCACCGCCGGGGAAATGGTGGACCAATTTTTGCAGGTCGAAGCCCTGAGCGGAGAAAAGATCAACAATATCGTGTTCATGGGAATGGGCGAGCCGCTGGCCAACTTCGACAATCTGATGCGGGCGATCGGCATTCTGAACGCGCAGTGGGGCCCCGGATTGGGGGCGCGCCACATGACGGTTTCGACCTCGGGGCTTGTCCCGCAAATCCGCCAGCTTGCCGACCAGCCGCTGCAGGTGCGGCTCGCCGTTTCCCTTCACGGCGCGACCGACGAGGTTCGCAGCCGGATCATGCCGGTCAACAAAAAGTATCCGCTCGGCGAGCTCCTGGAGGCCTGCGAGGAATACGTCCGCAAGAAAAAGCAACGGATCACGTTTGAGTATATCCTGATCCGCGATGTCAACGACATGCCCGCGCAGGCGGCGCTGCTGGCCGGTCTCACCCGGCGGCTCAATGCCAAAATCAATCTTATTCCCTGCAATGCGGTCGGGGGCCTCGACTGGCGGCGACCGGAGGAAGACCGGCAGGAGGCCTTCCTCGCTGTTCTGCGCAACGCCGGGGCGCTGGCCACCCTCCGCCGGGAAAAGGGCCACGACATCGCCGCCGCCTGCGGCCAACTCCGCCTCCAAGTGCAAGCGCAGGAGCAGAAGCCGGCTCCCCCGGCGTAAGGAGCTCCTTCCAACCCGCCCCCGTCTCCCGGGAAAGACCGCTGTTTGATTTTTTGTTGTTGAGGTTGCGTCCCGCGGGAAATGCGTTCAAAATCCGGGCTCACTTGGAAAAATTATGGCTGATTACGATTTGATTGTTGTGGGCGGAGGACCCGCCGGATACGTGGGGGCGATTCGTGCCGGGCAACTGGGGAAAAAAGTGGCGTGTGTCGAAATGGATCGCGCCGGCGGGACGTGTCTCAATTGGGGCTGTATTCCCACGAAGTCGCTCCTGAAGAACGCCGAGGTCTTCCAAATGATGAGCCGCCACGCGGCGGATTTCGGCATCAAGGTCGAAGGGCTGACCTTCGAGTGGGACAAGATTATCGGACGCAGCCGCAAGGTCGCAGATCGTCTCGCCGGCGGGATCGAAATGCTTTTCAAAAAAAACAAGGTGGACTACCTCCGCGGCGAAGCGGTGATCCCGAAGGCCGGGACTGTCGAGGTGACCGACAAGGACGGCAAAAAGAAGGAATACACCGCTTCAAAAATCATGCTCGCGACCGGCGTGGTCACCCGCGAGATGCCCGGCTTTCCGTTCAACGGTAAGAGCGTGATCGGCAGCAAGCAGGCGATGGTTCTCGCCGAGCAGCCGAAAGACATCATCATCATCGGCGCGGGAGCGATCGGCGTCGAATTCGCCTACTTCTTCAACGCGTTCGGCACGAAGGTCACGCTTGTTGAAATGCTCCCGAATATCCTCCCGGTGGAAGACACCGAGGTCAGCGTCACACTCGAAAAATCCCTCGCCAAACAGGGGCTCAAAATTCTCACGGGCACCAAGGTCGAGAAGGCCGAGACGACGAACAAAGGCGTCCGCCTCGCGCTCAGCGGAAAGGCGAACGAAACCATCGAGGCGGCGATCGCTCTTGTCGCCATCGGCGTGAGCCCGCTCATGCCGCAGGGGATCAAGTTTGAGACCGACGCCAAAGGCTGGCTCAAGACCGACGAAAATTATGAGACGAGCGTGAAGGGCGTCTTTGGCGCCGGCGATATCATCGGCCCGCCCTGGCTCGCGCATGTTGCCAGCTTCGAAGCCGTCCAGACCGTCGAAGGCATGTTCGCGGGCAAGAAGCCGAAAAAAGTCACCCTCTTTCCCGGCTGCACCTATTGCCAGCCGCAGGTCGCAAGCGTCGGGCTCACCGAGCGCGCGGCCACGGAAAAGGGCCTCAAGTTCAAGGTCGGAAAATTTCCGTTCATGGCCAGCGGCAAGGCCCTTGCGGTCGGCGAAAGCGAGGGGTTCGTCAAACTCCTCATCGGCGAGAAGCACGGTGAGATTCTGGGAGCCCACATCATCGGTGCCGACGCGACGGAGATGATCGCCGAACTCGGGCTCGCCATCACGTTGGAGGCGACCTACGAGGAACTCCTCGCCACCATCCACGCCCACCCGACACTGAGCGAAGCCGTTCACGAGGCCGCCCACGCCTCCCAAGGCCACGCAATTCATATCTGACGCAACCGGCGGAAAGGGGAGTCGCGGAGCCCCGTGATTTTGGCTCGCACGGCGGGGTGCGATCCCGGCTGCCAATCCTGTGCGCGGATCGGGGGAGGATTAAATGGCTTGACCTGATGGTGCCGGATAAGCACGACTACTTCCACGATGAGTGTCGAATTTCTGGCCCGGTTGCAGTTCACTTTCACGGCCGCCGTGCATTACATTTACCCGCCCCTGAGCATTGGGTTGGGTGTTCTTCTTGTGACGATGGAGGCGTTGTGGCTGAGAACCGGGAATCCGCTTTTCCACAACATGGCGAGGTTTTGGACTCGCATCTTTGCCCTGACCTTCGCGATCGGCGTGGCGACCGGGATTGTGATGGAATTCGAGTTTGGAACGAACTGGTCAACCTACTCGCGGTTCGTCGGGGACATTTTCGGCAGTGCGCTGGCGGCCGAGGGGATCTTCGCCTTCTTTCTTGAGTCCGGCTTTCTGGCGATCCTGCTGTTCGGATGGGACAAGGTCGGGCCCCGCGTGCATTTCTTTGCAACCTGCATGGTCGCCTTCGGTGCCCACTTCAGCGCGGTCTGGATCGTTGTCGCCAACTCGTGGATGCAGACGCCGTCCGGCTACCATCTGCAAACGGTCGTGAGCGGCAAGCCGGTGACGCTTCCTCCGGGCCATATTGTCACCCCGGCGGATCTGGGGAGTGTGCGGGCCGTGGTGGATGATTTCTGGGCGATGGTGTTCAACCCCTCGACCATTGATCGGCTTACGCACGTGGTGCTCGGAGCCTGGATGGCCGGGGCCTTTCTGGTTGTCAGCATCAGCGCGTTTTACCTGCTCAAGAAACGGCATCTTGCTTTTGCCAGGGCCTCGATCAAGGTCGGCTTGGCCTTCGCAATGGTGGCGTCCGTCCTGCAAATGGTCAGCGGGGATTTCACCGCGAAGGGCGTCGCCAAAAACCAGCCGATCAAGTTGGCGGCGATCGAGGGAGTCTACAAGACCGCGCCCGGAACGCCGATGACGCTCTTCGGGTATGTCGATGCCAAAACCGAGACGGTCATCGGGCCAAAGATTCCCGGGCTGTTGAGCTTTCTCACCTGGGGAACGTTTGCAAAGCCGGTTCCGGGTTTGCTCGACCTGCCGGCCAAGGAATTCGTGCTTGCCCGCTATCCGGACGCGACGACTCCCGACAAGCTGGCCGGGGCGAGGAAGACGTTCTGGCCGAACGTTCCGGCGGTCTTTCAATTTTATCATGCGATGATCCTCATCGGGGTGGCCCTGCTGGGGCTGGCGCTGGTGGCCTGTTTTTTCTGGTGGCGCGGATGGCTTTTCCATACCGATCTGCTTCCGACCCGGTGGCTGCTCGTGGCGCTCGTCCTTTCCGTTCTCGGCCCGCAGATTGCGAACCAAGCGGGATGGTTTGCCGCCGAACTCGGCCGCCAGCCCTGGATTGTCTATGACTTGCTGATGACCTCGCAGGCGTTTTCAAAGGTCGTCCAGGCCAACCAGATCATCGCTTCTCTGGTCATGTTCGGCCTGGTCTATGCGCTCCTTTTTGCCCTGTTCCTTTTTCTTCTCACCCGGAAAATTCAGCACGGGCCGGATGACGAAGAGGAGAACGAAGAGATGCCCGAAAGCTGGAAAGCCATCATCCAGGAACAGAACGAACGCGCATGAGCCTCCCCGATCTCAATATTGTTTGGTTTGTCCTCGTCGGTGTTCTTTTTACCGGATACGCGATTCTCGACGGGTTCGATCTGGGGGTCGGCATCGTCCATCTTTTTGTGAAGAAGGACGAGCACCGCAGGTTGCTTTTGAACTCGATCGGCCCGGTGTGGGATGGCAACGAAGTGTGGCTGGTCACCGGCGGCGGCGCCCTGTTTGCGGCGTTCCCCGAGGCCTATGCGACCGTCTTCTCCGGCTTCTACCTGGCGTTCATGCTGCTCCTCTGCTCGCTCATCTTCCGTGCGGTTGCCATCGAGTTTCGCAGCAAGGAGGAATGGATCTGGTGGCGGCAGTTCTGGGACGTGGCCTTCAGCCTCGGCAGCCTTGTCGCCGCCCTGCTCATCGGCGTCGCGATGGGAAATATCGTCCGCGGCATCCCGCTCGATTCCAGCCATGAATTTGCGGGAACATTTTTCGGTCTCCTGAATCCGTATGCGCTTCTCATGGGCCTGACGACCGTGCTGCTCTTTGCCATGCACGGGTTGATCTACCTCGCGATGAAAACCGAAGGCGAACTCCACGATCTTGTCAGCGCCTGGATCCCGCGGGTTATCGGGGTTTTTCTCGCCTCCTACTTCCTCTTCAACCTCACCACGCTCATCGAGGTGCCGTGGGTTCTTGAGACCGTGCGGGCCAGACCGTATGTCTTCGCGGTCGTCGCCGCCAGCGTCCTCATCGCGCTCAATATCCCCCGCGAAATTCACAACGGGAGGGAGTTCAACGCGTTCCTTTCTTCGTGCGCCGTCATGCTGCTGATGATGGCCACATTTGGAATCACCTATTTTCCGAACATGGTTCTTTCGAGTCCCGATCAAGCCAACAGCCTCAACATCTACAACGCGGCATCCACACAGAAGACCCTTGGCATCATGCTCGTTATCGCCGTTCTCGGCGTGCCGCTCGTCCTGGCCTACACCGCGAGCATCTACTGGGTGTTCCGTGGGAAAACGACTCTTGCCAAACACAGCTACTGATCTCTCTCATGGAAAGAGGTGCGCGCACGGGGCCCCTCTCCAAGAAATGCGACTATGCCACGTCCCCAATGCCCTGTTGCAGATTTTCGCGCGCTGGCTCATTCTGGCGGGATGGATTATCTGAATCGTGCCCGACGGGTGTTTGAAATCGAGTTGCAGGAGACCGCCGCCGTCGCGGAAAGATTGGACGAGCATTTCGGCCACGCGTTGGAATTGATCAAGTCCGCGGTCGAGAGACGGAACAAAGTCGTGGTCGTGGGGGTCGGAAAATCCGGGCATATCGGGGAGAAAATTGCCGCCACGCTCACCAGCACGGGCTCGCCGGCGGTCGTGCTGAACTCTCTCAACGCCCTGCACGGCGATCTGGGAGTCGTGGCCGACGGCGATGTTGTCCTGGCCCTGAGTTCCAGCGGCGAAACGGAGGAGCTTCTGGCCATCCTGCCGGCCTTCGCCCGTATGGGAATCCCGATCATTGCGATCACCGGGGATCGCAATTCGACACTGGCAAAATGCGCCGCCGCAGTGCTCGATGTGGCGGTCTCGCAGGAGGCGTGCCCGCTGAATCTTGCTCCGACCTCGAGCACCACCGCCATGCTTGTGCTCGGCGACGCGCTCGCCATGACCCTTTTGGAGTGCAGGGGCTTTCGCAAAGAAGATTTCGCGCGCTTCCATCCGGGCGGCCATCTCGGCCGTTCGCTGCTCCTCCGGGTACACCAGATCATGCGAAAGGCCGGCGAGCTTGCGACGCTGCCCCCGGAAGGGACGGTTCTCGAAGCCGTCCAAGCGATGACGGCACGGAGAGCCGGTGCCGCCGTCGTCGTTGCCGAAGACGGCACGCTGGCCGGAATTTTCACCCACGGGGATTTTGCGCGGCATTTTCCCGCGAACCCCGGCATCGGCTCGCGGGCGGTCGGGGATTTTATGACCCGCAGGCCGATTACGATCTCCGGCGACAAGCTTGCCGCCGAGGTTCTTCAGATTTTGGAACACCACCGCATCGACGATCTGGTCGTGGTGGACGAGGGCAACCGTCCGATCGGCGTTGTGGATTCCCAGGATCTCACGCGCATGAAAATCCTCTGAACCCCGTTGCGGCACAATGCCCGTGCCCCTGCCCGAAGATGGCACAAACGGGATCCGGCGGAACGACAGAAAGAGGTTTGTGGCATGAGGAAAACAGGGTGCCCCTAAAAAGAAACGGGCCACCGGCTTGAGGATCAGAAAAAACAATAAAAACTGACCCGCCAGCGGCCCGTTTAGCCACCTTAGCTTTTTGTTTCGACCATTCCGGGCGGAGGGCGTTCAAAATTATCTACAATCTGAGCCGCCTCCCTGTGATTTATCCGGGTTAAAAAGATGGCCCGCTTTATGCTCCATTTAACACGGGAAGGAGCCAACAAGTTTATGGATATCAAAGAACATATGGATCACGCGTATGCCAGACGGTTTGCTGGCGTCGTCGCACGATACCTAAGGGATCGCTACGGGGCCCGCAAAGTGATGCTGTTTGGTTCGCTGGTGTCGGGGCTTTTCAATCCCGATTTTTCCTCGATCAATATCGGTTTCGAGGGAGTCGTGGACAACATGGATGCCGACGCCACTGCCGACAGCCGGTTCCACTTCGGATACCGCGATCCGGATGGCCTGAGCCGCCTGCAGATCGTCAGCTTGAATGAGTTGAGTCCGGAAATCCGCGCATTCATCCGGATGGAATCCGAGGAGATCTGAACCCGCTTCTTTTTTCTGGTGCCCGGTGCCCGGAGGTTGCAGAATGCGGCCATGCAAATCCACTTGAGTCCCCGCAATATCGCCCTCACCGGCGCGATTCATTCCTTTGTTGCAGAAAAAATCAGCCACCTTGAGGAACACGGCGAGCAAATCCTTGCCGCCCATGTTGTTCTGCTCCACGACCAAAACAAAAAGAAACCCTATGTGATCAAGGTCCACCTCGCCCTGCCCGGACCGGACATCTTCGCCGAAGACGCCGAAGCGGATCTCTACGCCGCGGTTGACAAAGTGGTGGACAAACTTTCCCGCCAGTTGAGCAAGCGGAAAACCCGCATCCGGGATCACGCCAAGCATCTGACCCAGCTTGAGCGCGAAGCGGCCAAACGCGGCTTCAAGAGGCGCTGATTTCCGGTGGACGACTACAAGGTCAAACTCGACGTTTTCGAGGGGCCGCTCGATCTCCTGCTCTACCTCATCAAGCGCGATGAGGTGGACATCTACGACATTTCGATCGAGCGGATCACGAAGCAGTATCTCGGCTACATGGAGGCGTTCCATGTTCTGAATATCGAGCTCGCGGGCGAGTTTATCGTCATGGCGGCAAACCTTCTCTACATCAAGAGCCGCACCCTGCTCCCGGTGGATCAGCAGATGCCCGCGGAGGACGCGGAAGAGGACGATCCCCGCTGGGAACTCATCCGCCAGCTCATCGAATACAAAAAATTCAAGGAAGCCGCCGCGCGCCTTCGCGACAAGGCGGCCCTTCAGGAGAACCTCTTCCCGCGCGTGCCGGTTGCTCCCGACCTCGCCCCCGCCGAAAATCTCCTCATCGAGGAGGTCGGGATTTTCGACCTCATCAGCGCGTTTCAGAAAATTCTCAAACGCCTGGAAAAGAAGCCCGAGGATCTGCGGGAAATCTTTGAGGAAAACTATACGGTTTCCGAAAAGATTGACTATCTGCTCCGCGTCACATCGAGTGATGTTTCCATGCGATTTGAAGAACTTTTTGCCGATGCCGCCAGCCGTGCCGAGATCGTCGTCACGTTCCTGGCCATGCTTGAGCTGATCCGCCTCAAGCAGCTCCGGGTCCGCCAAGAGGCGCTGTGCGGAGAAATCTGGATCGACCGCGCCGAAAATGCCGCGCCCGTTTTTGTATGAGTCCGGAACGTCCGTTTCACCGCATCGTGGAGGCGATTCTCTTCGCCTCGCAAAAACCCCTCTCCGCCAAAGAGCTTGCCGCGATTTTCAAGGGTGCCGCCGACGCCGCCAAGGAAGATCCGGAAATTGCCGGCTGCGGAAAGCCCAAGCCCGAACAATTTGTCGAAGCGATCCATCAACTGGAAATCGAATACACGGAAAGCGGCCGCGCGTTTGAAGTGCGCGAAAGTGCCGCCGGATGGCAACTCGTGACCCGCGCGGATTTTGCCCCGTGGTTGCGGCAGATCTTTCCCGAAAACCGCTCCGCCCGCCTCAGTGCCCCCGCCCTGGAGACCCTGGCAATCATCGCCTACCGCCAGCCGATCACCCGCGCCCATATCGAGGCCGTTCGCGGCGTGGCGGTGGACGGTGTCATGCAGACGATCCTGGATCGCGGGCTCATCCGGATCGCCGGCCGTGCGGAGGTTCCCGGACGTCCGCTCCTCTACGAGACAACCCAGTTTTTCATGGAGCACTTCGGCCTCAAAGATCTTGACGATCTTCCCAATGCCGGGGAACTCCGCCGGATCGCGCTGCCAACAGCCGTTCCGCCTTCCGAACAGCAACCCGCAACCGCTGCCGAAGTCGTGGCCGCGCCCGATTCCGACACGCCCTCCGTTCCGGCCGAATCCATCGCGGACACGGAAAAAACGCCTGCGGACGAGCCCCTGCCCGCCGGGGATTTTTCTGACGCCGTGCCGGAGGCGCCCGACACGGGAAACCCGGAGGCGGAAAAACCATGAGCGATCTGGCCACATTGCGAAAAAAGATTGACGCTCTCGACGGGGAACTTCTGCGGCTTTTGAACGAGCGGGCGCGCGTGGCACAGGAGATCGGGGTCATCAAAAACCGCGAAAGCCTGCCGATCTATTCGCCGGATCGCGAAATCAGGCTCCTGCGAAGTCTGGTCGGACGCAGCGAGGGGCCGCTTCGGCCCGAGGCGATCCGTGCGATCTACCGCGAAATCATGTCCGCCTCACTGGCCATTGAGAAAGATGTGGCCATTGCCTGTCTGGGGCCGTCGGGCAGCCCGTCCCACCAGGCCGCTCTCGGCAAATTCGGATCGAGCGTGCGCTACACATTCGCCCCGGAGGTCTCCGGGGTTTTTGCCGAGGTGGCCGCCGACCGCGCGGATTGCGGAGTTGTGCCGCTCGAAGATCCGGCTCACGGGCTCGTCAACCACACGCTCGACGAACTCGCCGCGACCGATCTTTCGATTTGCGCGGAGATCGCCCTCGGTTCCGGCGAGGACGGCGACACGGCCTGTCCTTCCGCCCGCTATATTGTCCTGGGCCGCACGGCAAACGCCCCGTCCGGACACGACCGGACGATGCTCATGCTGCGGATAGAAAACAAGCCGGGCGCCCTCGTTTCCGCCCTGGAGCCGTTCAAGGATCTCGCCATCAACCTCGATCATTTTTCGAACCGACCCGCCAAGAAGGGGAGCAATGACATCTTTTTCTTTGTCCAAGCGGAAGGGCATACGCGCGACCTGCAGGGCTCCGATCTCTTCCGCGAGCTCTCGAAAAAATGCCGTGCCGTCAAGGTGCTCGGCAGTTACCCGAAAGCCGAAGCCTGAGAACGTTTCTTGACACGATCCTCGAGGATGTGCGCGGGGAAGTTTCCGCCGCGAAACTTGTGCGGTCTGTCGGCGACATCCGGTCCATGATCGCGGACGCTCCGCCTCCACGGGGATTTGCCGCGGCCATCGAACGGGGGGGATTCGGACTCATCGCCGAAATCAAGGAACGGTCTCCCAGCGTCGGCCCGATGCGCGCGGAAAATGTCCGCGAAGCCGTCCCCGCCTACGCGGAGTTCCCGTTGGTCCGTGCGGTCTCCGTTCTCACCAACGAACGGCATTTCGGCATGTCCATCACCCGCCTTGCTGAAATCCGGGCCGCCGTCCCGAAGCCGGTCTTGCGCAAGGATTTTTTTCTCGACGAATACCAGATCCGCGAAGCCCGCGCGTTCGGGGCCGATGCCGTCCTGCTTATGGCCAACGTTCTCGATGCCGCGCGCCTGAAAGGATTTCACCAACTGGCCTCGGAACTCGGCATGGATTCTCTTTTCGAGGTTCATACCGGGGAGGAGATTGACATGCTGCCGCCGAACGCCCGCCTTGTCGGGATCAACAGCCGGAAATTCAAATCCCAATCCGGATTTGTCGGACCTTCCGGCTCGTCGCAACAAGACTTCAGCCTCGATGCCCGCGTTTTTCAAATGGCGGACAAACTTCCGGCGGGCACCCTTCGTGTCGCGGAAAGCGGCATCAGCCCGGAGTCGATCCCAAGCGTTCGCCAAACATTTCACGCGGCACTCGTCGGCACCTCGCTGCTCCGCGACGCACGTGGAATCCGCTCCTGCCTCCGGGAATTCGAGTCGGCACTCGCCGGGTGAACAGGAAAAACCGGGCCAACCGATTTTTGTGTTCAATCAATGGCTGCGCCGGTGAGTATGTTTCAATCCGCGCCCCGCGATTGCTCGCGGGGCGACTTGCCTGTCTGGATTCGGGAGCGGGCCTATTTCATGTTTCAATCCGCGCCCCGCGATTGCTCGCGGGGCGACGGATTCCGACAGCGAAAGGCTTCGACGCATCGAAGTTTCAATCCGCGCCCCGCGAGCAATCGCGGGGCGACGTCACGTCCGTCGAGCGCGCGAAGGGTATTTGCCAGTTTCAATCCGCGCCCCGCGATTGCTCGCGGGGCGACGGATGGATGAGGCTGCATATTTCGACTTCATCAAGTTTCAATCCGCGCCCCGCGATTGCTCGCGGGGCGACCGCGGGCTTCTTTGCCTAGCGATTGGGTGATGAGTTTCAATCCGCGCCCCGCGATTGCTCGCGGGGCGACGACGCGGCAGAAAGCCCCAACAAGACGAGTGAGCCGTTTCAATCCGCGCCCCGCGATTGCTCGCGGGGCGACTCGCGCTCGTCACGGGAACCAACGGTGGGAACGTCGTTTCAATCCGCGCCCCGCGATTGCTCGCGGGGCGACAGGGCGTGATCCCGGTCTCCTACCGCATCTTGGGAGTTTCAATCCGCGCCCCGCGATTGCTCGCGGGGCGACTTTGCATGAATGCGGCTGGCCGTGCGGCGGACGAGTTTCAATCCGCGCCCCGCGATTGCTCGCGGGGCGACGTGTATGGATTGACGTAACCGGAGACGAGCTCGGCGCGTTTCAATCCGCGCCCCGCGATTGCTCGCGGGGCGACCTCGAACAATGCGTCCACCTAACCCCGCTTCGCGGGTTTCAATCCGCGCCCCGCGATTGCTCGCGGGGCGACCGATAGTCGCTCGGTAAGCTGAAGCGACTTGTTCAGTTTCAATCCGCGCCCCGCGATTGCTCGCGGGGCGACGATCTCTTCATTTCGGACAACCGCTCTCCGATGGGTTTCAATCCGCGCCCCGCGATTGCTCGCGGGGCGACAGATACGGGAACGCGCTGGAGAAATCCGAGAATGGGTTTCAATCCGCGCCCCGCGATTGCTCGCGGGGCGACCTCGACGAATCACGCTTTGACGACGCGCACGAGTGTTTCAATCCGCGCCCCGCGATTGCTCGCGGGGCGACCCGCTTGATCCGGTTCATCCGCATGTGAAGGCACGAGTTTCAATCCGCGCCCCGCGATTGCTCGCGGGGCGACGCGCGAGATGGATACACTTTGGGTTCACGCCCAGCAGTTTCAATCCGCGCCCCGCGATTGCTCGCGGGGCGACCATGGATGTGTGCGGCCTGAATCTGCATGACACAATGTTTCAATCCGCGCCCCGCGATTGCTCGCGGGGCGACGACGTGGTTCTGCAGGCGGAGAGGGTTGTCTTCGTGTTTCAATCCGCGCCCCGCGATTGCTCGCGGGGCGACCCCATCCCGATGTCAAGGCGCACTGGGAACGGATGTTTCAATCCGCGCCCCGCGATTGCTCGCGGGGCGACTTGCGCCCGGTCTGCCCATATGTCGGCCACAATGTTTCAATCCGCGCCCCGCGATTGCTCGCGGGGCGACGTTGGGCGGGCAAGCAGGCCGAGTGACAGCTTGCTGTTTCAATCCGCGCCCCGCGATTGCTCGCGGGGCGACCCGGTTATGTCGCTACAGCGGCGGGTGCCGGTTTGTTTCAATCCGCGCCCCGCGATTGCTCGCGGGGCGACAAACTTTGGCCTGTGTTGCAACCTTCATAATATCAGTTTCAATCCGCGCCCCGCGATTGCTCGCGGGGCGACAAACCAGGGGCGGCGTTTTCGGAGGGTGGTTAGGTGTTTCAATCCGCGCCCCGCGATTGCTCGCGGGGCGACCCCTACTGATAACGCTTGATTATCCTTCTTACGTGTGTTTCAATCCGCGCCCCGCGATTGCTCGCGGGGCGACTTTTGTTTTTGCGTTGAGGAGGTAGGTTGTACGCGGTTTCAATCCGCGCCCCGCGATTGCTCGCGGGGCGACCGCACGCGATGGAAAGAGCGGGGTCGAGGATTATGTTTCAATCCGCGCCCCGCGATTGCTCGCGGGGCGACTACACGGAAGCGGATTTTGACGCTGATTCAGATAAGTTTCAATCCGCGCCCCGCGATTGCTCGCGGGGCGACCTGCCAGGCCGACCCGAATCTCTCCGCCCTGTTCGTTTCAATCCGCGCCCCGCGATTGCTCGCGGGGCGACCTCATTTCAGTGATGCTTTTTCGATTTCTCATCAGTTTCAATCCGCGCCCCGCGATTGCTCGCGGGGCGACTACGCGATCGCGGACCGGCTCGGGTGGCACACATGGTTTCAATCCGCGCCCCGCGATTGCTCGCGGGGCGACTATTTTGCCTTTTTTCTTCAGCGAGTTCCTGCTGGGTTTCAATCCGCGCCCCGCGATTGCTCGCGGGGCGACAGATTATTGTGAAGCTGTTGAGGGATCCGGTGATGTTTCAATCCGCGCCCCGCGATTGCTCGCGGGGCGACCAAACGAAAAAAACAACGATCAGTCCGGCAAAGAAGTTTCAATCCGCGCCCCGCGATTGCTCGCGGGGCGACCTGGCGAAGAAATACCGTTCGGCTCCGTTCTCGTGTTTCAATCCGCGCCCCGCGATTGCTCGCGGGGCGACTGGAAGGTTGAGTGCGGGCAGCGGCCCAGCTTTCGTTTCAATCCGCGCCCCGCGATTGCTCGCGGGGCGACGGGCGATTCCGAAGGCGGTCTGCGCGTATTCATCTGTTTCAATCCGCGCCCCGCGATTGCTCGCGGGGCGACCCCCGCACGTCGTTGGTAATTCGGTAGTCATAGATGTTTCAATCCGCGCCCCGCGATTGCTCGCGGGGCGACCCGGGTGGGATGGTGCGAGTGGCCGCAGTATGAGGGTTTCAATCCGCGCCCCGCGATTGCTCGCGGGGCGACGCCCGATTTCCGCGCCAGACCCGAACTTTCGCGAGTTTCAATCCGCGCCCCGCGATTGCTCGCGGGGCGACGCAGACGACGACGCTGGATGTTTACAAAAGAATGTGTTTCAATCCGCGCCCCGCGATTGCTCGCGGGGCGACCCGACGGACGCAGCACGCACACCATCTCCGGCGAGTTTCAATCCGCGCCCCGCGATTGCTCGCGGGGCGACCGGCGCTCCCCGCAAACCAGCTCAAACTTCGGAAGTTTCAATCCGCGCCCCGCGATTGCTCGCGGGGCGACGGATCTGACGATGGGTGAGGCGGCGATGCTTTTTGTTTCAATCCGCGCCCCGCGATTGCTCGCGGGGCGACAGTCGTCGGGCTCGGATGGCGCGGGTTGTGCTTTGTTTCAATCCGCGCCCCGCGATTGCTCGCGGGGCGACTCGGTGTCCGACGGGATGGTCTGGTTGTCGATGAAGTTTCAATCCGCGCCCCGCGATTGCTCGCGGGGCGACGGGCCGGCGGCGGTTTCGATGACGATGTAGTTGAGGTTTCAATCCGCGCCCCGCGATTGCTCGCGGGGCGACTCGGCCGAGTCGATCGCGTAGATGGTATTGCGTGGTTTCAATCCGCGCCCCGCGATTGCTCGCGGGGCGACCGCGGGTGGATAAGACCACCCGGCGTGAGGTAGAAGTTTCAATCCGCGCCCCGCGATTGCTCGCGGGGCGACGAAAGTTCCAAAATTCCGGCGTAAGCCAGAGAAAGTTTCAATCCGCGCCCCGCGATTGCTCGCGGGGCGACCACACAGAGGCAGATCCTGCGGCTGGAGTTTTTTGTTTCAATCCGCGCCCCGCGATTGCTCGCGGGGCGACTCGAAGGTGGTGACATCATCCCAGATGGGGAATGGTGTTTCAATCCGCGCCCCGCGATTGCTCGCGGGGCGACTTTTCCGGCTCCTCGGTTTCCGGCCAGCAAAATGAGTTTCAATCCGCGCCCCGCGATTGCTCGCGGGGCGACGACCGATGGCCGCAACCAATACACCGTCAACGTTGTTTCAATCCGCGCCCCGCGATTGCTCGCGGGGCGACCCAATCAAATGGACAGACTTGAAACCACTGGAAACGTTTCAATCCGCGCCCCGCGATTGCTCGCGGGGCGACACCAGCGTCAGCGAACCCCTGCCCGCCGAGTGCTGTTTCAATCCGCGCCCCGCGATTGCTCGCGGGGCGACGAGAAGCGGCTTGGGGCCCAGATCGGAAGGAGGTGTTTCAATCCGCGCCCCGCGATTGCTCGCGGGGCGACGCGCTGGGAGAACTGTCGACGGAGGCGGATTGCGTGTTTCAATCCGCGCCCCGCGATTGCTCGCGGGGCGACACTCTCAAGACCTACTTTGACGCACTCTACACGCTGTTTCAATCCGCGCCCCGCGATTGCTCGCGGGGCGACCTCTGGGAAGACTCGGAGGAAAAGCCAAGTCCGAGTTTCAATCCGCGCCCCGCGATTGCTCGCGGGGCGACAATTGCGCCAGAGGCAAATTGATCTTGGGATCAGTGTTTCAATCCGCGCCCCGCGATTGCTCGCGGGGCGACCATATTGTGATTGGTGCTCTGGATAGTCACCCATTGTTTCAATCCGCGCCCCGCGATTGCTCGCGGGGCGACGCGGTGATGGAGATCCATAGTCCAAGACAGAAAGGTTTCAATCCGCGCCCCGCGATTGCTCGCGGGGCGACGAACACGCCCGAAAAATGGAGCGGCAACGAAACGAGTTTCAATCCGCGCCCCGCGATTGCTCGCGGGGCGACGACGGCTTCCCCGGCTGATGTCGCCGTAATCATCGTTTCAATCCGCGCCCCGCGATTGCTCGCGGGGCGACTCCTCGATGATCTGAGATTCGCAGAGTTCTTTTAGTTTCAATCCGCGCCCCGCGATTGCTCGCGGGGCGACCGATGCGGTGAAGAGCGCGGCTTTGAATGTTTCGCGTTTCAATCCGCGCCCCGCGATTGCTCGCGGGGCGACACCCCTTCCGCAGACATCGCGTTGAGGTTCGGCGAGTTTCAATCCGCGCCCCGCGATTGCTCGCGGGGCGACTGCCGCGTCGCCACCGCGTCATCCTCGCCCATGTCGTTTCAATCCGCGCCCCGCGATTGCTCGCGGGGCGACCCGCCCTCGGACTCCGTATTCTTCGTGTTGAACGGTTTCAATCCGCGCCCCGCGATTGCTCGCGGGGCGACTCGAAGCTGGATTTCTCATGGTCGGATGATGAGGGTTTCAATCCGCGCCCCGCGATTGCTCGCGGGGCGACCTCCGGTTGAGCGGGAGGCCGTGATGCCGAAGTGGTTTCAATCCGCGCCCCGCGATTGCTCGCGGGGCGACCGGGTGTGATGTTCTCCAGCGCATCTGAAGAATGGTTTCAATCCGCGCCCCGCGATTGCTCGCGGGGCGACAAGAAGCAAGACGATGGACGCGCGGGATAAAAATAAGTTTCAATCCGCGCCCCGCGATTGCTCGCGGGGCGACCTCATCGCGGATCAAGCGCTCAAGCTGACGCGAAGTTTCAATCCGCGCCCCGCGATTGCTCGCGGGGCGACAGAAGAAAGAAAAGGCGGCGAAGTCCGAGGAGGAGTTTCAATCCGCGCCCCGCGATTGCTCGCGGGGCGACATCGGTGCGCGGTTGATATTTGTATGTCAACCTCGTTTCAATCCGCGCCCCGCGATTGCTCGCGGGGCGACTCTGAAATCAACGAATACACGAATCGGCTGAAAGTGTTTCAATCCGCGCCCCGCGATTGCTCGCGGGGCGACAAGAGAAACCATAGCATTACGCGACATGCTCAAAAAGTTTCAATCCGCGCCCCGCGATTGCTCGCGGGGCGACTGAGGTCGGACTCCTTTGCCCATCTCCACATGACGTTTCAATCCGCGCCCCGCGATTGCTCGCGGGGCGACTCCGCCCTCGGACTCCGTATTCTTCGTGTTGAACGGTTTCAATCCGCGCCCCGCGATTGCTCGCGGGGCGACTGATGCGCTCGGTGAATACGTTGGATCGGGTGTCGGTTTCAATCCGCGCCCCGCGATTGCTCGCGGGGCGACGGAATCTTCAATGACCACTTCCAAAACTATAAGCGTTTCAATCCGCGCCCCGCGATTGCTCGCGGGGCGACGAGGGCAGGCCGTTTGTCCCATTCGCAGGCAGTGTTTCAATCCGCGCCCCGCGATTGCTCGCGGGGCGACTCATCTCTAAGTAGGTTCTATGCGTTCGATTGGAGTTTCAATCCGCGCCCCGCGATTGCTCGCGGGGCGACTGAGTCAGCGCAACCTCCTCTGGTTTCTCCTGTGGTTTCAATCCGCGCCCCGCGATTGCTCGCGGGGCGACAGAGGTCTGGAATGTCGTTTGTCCAGTATGCCAAGTTTCAATCCGCGCCCCGCGATTGCTCGCGGGGCGACGAAACGCCGCCGCATCGTCGGGAAGAGATCAAAAGTTTCAATCCGCGCCCCGCGATTGCTCGCGGGGCGACAAACGCCGCCGCATCGTCGGGAAGAGATCAAAAGTTTCAATCCGCGCCCCGCGATTGCTCGCGGGGCGACTGGAAATCTACTTTCCTGGGGCTCCTCTGATCATGTTTCAATCCGCGCCCCGCGATTGCTCGCGGGGCGACCCATCTCCATCGTCTCGTTCACTGCACTCTACGGGTTTCAATCCGCGCCCCGCGATTGCTCGCGGGGCGACTTAGGTGTTCCTGCACCGCACCAAGCCAAGAACAGTTTCAATCCGCGCCCCGCGATTGCTCGCGGGGCGACCAGGTCATCGAGGAATGGTGGCCCTTCTGGCTCTGTTTCAATCCGCGCCCCGCGATTGCTCGCGGGGCGACTGAGAGTTGCGCCAGTAATTCCCCATCCCCATCTGAGTTTCAATCCGCGCCCCGCGATTGCTCGCGGGGCGACCCGCCTTCCGCTCGGCTCGCAGTTTGATTTCCGTGTTTCAATCCGCGCCCCGCGATTGCTCGCGGGGCGACTCGCACCATGAACACGAACCAAGCGAAGGTTGAAGAGTTTCAATCCGCGCCCCGCGATTGCTCGCGGGGCGACCGCAACTGAGTGGCTCTAACGCAGAGGTCAGGAATGTTTCAATCCGCGCCCCGCGATTGCTCGCGGGGCGACGCGCCAAAGTTGCGGCGGCATATCAGATAATCGAAGTTTCAATCCGCGCCCCGCGATTGCTCGCGGGGCGACAGACAGGCAAAAAGGTTTCCAAATGGATTCGGGTAGTTTCAATCCGCGCCCCGCGATTGCTCGCGGGGCGACGTTAGGTGTTCCTGCACCGCACCAAGCCAAGAGCAGTTTCAATCCGCGCCCCGCGATTGCTCGCGGGGCGACAAGACCGCCGGAAACCCCGACGGGATGTATCTCGGTTTCAATCCGCGCCCCGCGATTGCTCGCGGGGCGACGTAGGGTGGGGAATCCCCGACAGAAAAACCCAGCTCGTTTCAATCCGCGCCCCGCGATTGCTCGCGGGGCGACTAAGGAGCTTTGCTGGTCTTGGCGCGGATGATGTGTTTCAATCCGCGCCCCGCGATTGCTCGCGGGGCGACTCCTCCTGCCAGCGGTCCTTGCGGCCGCCTGGTGGTTTCAATCCGCGCCCCGCGATTGCTCGCGGGGCGACCCGACGAGCCCGGCCAGCATCAAGCTTTCGGTCTGTTTCAATCCGCGCCCCGCGATTGCTCGCGGGGCGACCGCTGGATCTCGGCGGGAGCAGCGGATAGCGCCAGTTTCAATCCGCGCCCCGCGATTGCTCGCGGGGCGACAGCGAATCGACATGGATCTGTCCGTCGGGGGATTGTTTCAATCCGCGCCCCGCGATTGCTCGCGGGGCGACTCAATAAGGGGATGCTGATCAATTCCTTAATGTTGTTTCAATCCGCGCCCCGCGATTGCTCGCGGGGCGACGTCGACATCCGCAATTTGCTGGCTTTGAATGTGATCTGGGCCGGTGAGCGCGAATGTCGCAAAAGCTGATTCATTCTACAATTTGTCAAAGAACAGGGCGGAAGCAAATGCCTTTCGGGCGGTTGGTTCTGGAGATCGCGAAGCTCTTGGGGTGGGGGCGAAGGCGAGGGTTCGCGGAGAGGAGTCAAAAAACGAGCGGCTCCTCAAGGTCGAGTGGCTTTCCCACGCCGTGGTGTTCGGTGCGCTGGATGGCCTCGGCATCGAGAAAATAGAACCGCACCGAATCCTTTTCAAGTTTGGCCTCATCGAGAAGTCGGGCCCGCAGGGCGACCCATTCCTTTTGTCCGATCTGACATTCGAAGACGGATTTTTGGACGCGGAGGCCGTAGTCGGCGCAGGCGCGGGCGACCCGGCGGAGGCGGCGGGTTCCTCCATCGTCGGAGGTGGCGACGTCGTAGGTGACAAGGACAAGCATCTCATTTCGGAATCAGAGGAGTGTATTCTGTCACGTCTTCGCGCAGGACGCGAGCGAGAAGCCGGGCTTGGACGAAAAAACTCCTGGCAATGGCAACCTGCTGGCCGAGCATCGGATGGTTGAGGGATTCGCGTTTGCGTTCCTGATACGCCTTGATGAGAGTCTTGCGTCCGTCGGCGGTGAGCTCGACCGCACCGCCTTCGCGGATCACGAAATGGGACGGCTGGATCTGCTGGCGGTTGATGAGCGTGATAGCGAGACGGTCTGCGAGCCAAGGGCGGAATTCCTCCATGAGATCGAGCGCGAGCGAGGGACGGTTGGCGCGCTCGGCGTGCAGGAAGCCGACGAAGGGATCGAGTCCGGCAACAGTGAGGGCCGCGATGCAGTCGTGGCGCACAAGGGCGTAGAGAAATGAGAGAAGGCAATTGACGCGGTCGAGCGGCGGCTGACGGGTTCGTGCGCGAAAGGCGAATTCCTCCTGCTGTTGCTTGAGAAGGAATCCGAACACCGAAAAATACGCCTGTGCGCCAGCGCCTTCGAGCCCTCGGACAGCATCGGGATTTGCGGCGTCTGGCAGTCGCGGGATCAGGCGGGCGATGGCGTCGCAGGCGGATGAAATCGACTCCGGGGCAGCCGGATCGGCCGATTCCCGCGCCCCGCGCAGGAGCGAGTTGCGCGCGTTATGAAGTTTTCCGGTAACGATGCAGCGGCAGATCCTCGTTTGAAGCCCGGGATTTTCGCTGGCGCGGAACTGCGCGCGGCGGAGGGTAACGCTGGTATCGGGAACACCGGTCACACGCGCCCGCAGGCGTCCGTTCTCGTCGAGGTAGTTGACCGGCACTGCGTGTTCCAGCGAAAGCTGCATGGCTCCGTGGCTGAGGAGGATTTCGTCCCCCATCACGCAGACGCTCTCGACGTGGTGGATCGGCAGGGAAAGTACCAGCGCGTGATCGCGCTCGATGCGCAGCGTGAGATGGTCGCGCTGAATGTAGAGCCCGGGCGTCGTCAGGTAGAGGACGTTCTGGATGATTTCCGGCATCAGACCCTCCGCAGGCTTTCCGGCAGTCCGATGAGTTCCAAAGCGCCCGCGTTGGGCCGCCAGGAAATTCGGCCGTCGTCCAGAATGCGGACGACCACGCCCGAGGTCGATCCGCGCAGCGTCTGAACCCGGTCGCCGGGTTGGAAGGAGGCGGACTCGCAGAGCGAATCCACAATGGAAACCATGGATTCCCGATCAAGAACACCGGCGACGTAGTGGGCGACGGCGGAGCCGATCTCGCGACGGCGAGAGGCGGGAATATCGCTGAACAGAACAAAAACCAACTCCCGGCCGATGAAGGAAAAAGTGTTCCCGTTGAAAAACAGAAACGGTGCTCTACGATGGCAGATCCTGAGAAAGTCGATTGTTTCGACGAGACTCAGCTCTTTGCGGTTGGTTTGCTCCCACTCTGCCGCGCACGCTGCTCCAGTTTCCGAATTAATTCCGTGCTGTGCTCCGCCTCTTGCGCACGCTCGCTGGTTGATGCAGACAACAGACTGCCAGTGCCAGTTCGCGAGAAAAGCGGCTCGGGCCTGAAACGGTGAACATTCGCCTCCGCCGCTTGGGCGATGTCTTCCGCCGTCAGGTGTTCCAGAAGATCCAGCCTCAGTTTCATTCATAAGGTATAGGATAGGACCGATCAAAACTCAAGTGTGAAGAGAGCGGTCGCTCACATTTCGAACCGCTCATTCTGCCGGGGCGGGTGATCGGCGGTGCGTCCGTCCCTCCATGCGAGCAGCATTTTGGCGTGGGCGATCTGCTCGTCGAACGTCGGTTCGGGGTGGTCGATCGGACCTTCCCCCTCCGCGATCTCCGGGAGGTTGAGATCAAACAGATCGGTTGAGGTCGCTGAGAAGTCGGTCTCTGATGCTGGGTGTGGCATAGCGGTTGAGGATTTCTTGGAATTCGGGTGCTTCTGTATCGATCTGGTTGATGCGAATCAGGTTGAGGATATCATAATAATCCTTCCCCTGCACGGCACGATCCCATGTGCGGGTCGCGTGGAGTTTGAGAGCGATAAGATGCAGCACACCTGCCACGCGGACCTCGCACCCACCGTAGGCGCGCACTTCGCTGCCGGCCATCAGTTTTGCAAACGTGGCATCGTCCACCAGCATCAGATCGAAACGGAAGCCGCCGCCGCCGACCGGTTCGAACTGCGCGAAGGCCTTCGTCTCGTGGATCGGGTGGTATCCGATCCCGGAGAGAACAGTCTTCCATGACGTCAAATCGCCGGCAGGAATCAGGAAATCGAAATCCAGCGTCGTCCGCTGGTAGCCGCGCGCATTCACGGCATGCCCGCCGATCAGGATAAACTCCCGGTTGGCGGCCTGAGCGGCGCGGGCGGCTGTTTCGAAGATATTTGTCATGGGTCCGCACTCCAAGTGTTGTTCGGATGATCCATCAAGATGGCACCTCAAACAAGCGGAACCGTCGCGGGCGTGCGCTCTCGGGCAGGCAGACGTCGTGCAGCGAGCAGCCTTCGCATTGGGGTTTGAGTTCGGCGGGAGGGACAGTGCCATCGGCCAGAAGCGCGTGCAGTTGGCGGTTCGCCCCGAGAGTTTCCTCCCGCAGGCCGGCATCAAAATCCACCCGCGTGCGCTGCTGGGATTTCGCGTGGAAGATCATACCCTCCGGGATGCCGATGCCGAGCATTTCCTCCAGGCAGAGCGTCTGGGCGCAGAGCTGGACCCGGTCGTTGAGCCACTTCGATTTGCGGCCAGATTTGTATTCCACCGGCCGGGCCTCGGCGACGCGCCCGCCGGACTCCCGCACCTCGACGATGTCGGCCTTCCCGTTGAGCCCGAGTCCGTCCGACCACACCGGCAGGGCGCGGAGCAGCTTCCATCCGGCCCGGTGCTCGAATCCCGGCAGGTCCGCGTGCTCGTGGTTCAGGTCGCCGCGAAGCGTGTGCTCGTTCTCGCTCCGCAGCCCGTCGTTGATCTTCAGCGCCGCACGCCGCGGACAGTAGAGATAGTCGTTCAGCAGCGAGAGGGGAATCAGGTCGGACATGGCTAATCCCAGCTTACAATTCGCGCCATGCCTCATCCTCCTCCGGGGTGTTCCAGTCGGCTGCCCATGCCGTTTGTGCCAGCGGCAGCAGACTCCCGGCTCCTTCCGCTTGCGGCCGGCCTTTCAGGCCCATCAGGAAATCAAAGACCTCCCGCTGGACGCTTTCCGGCGCGCTTTGGATTTCCTGCATCAGGGCCTGAATGATTGCGCTCATGGCTTCACGGGAGTTTACTCCTGCGGGATTTCCCAAACGATCTTCCGGGCTTTGATGCCTTTGTTTTCGTAGCCGGAAACCAAAGTGTATTTATCGAGTTCGCCTGGAGCTGAACCGTGATAATCAATGATCTGGCCCGCCTCACCGGAGCGCGGGAACTCGCTGCCGGAGGATTCAAAGACTTCCTTGCCGTCGCGGATGGCTTTCTTGCCCCTCACATTTACCAACTCAAACAGCTTGTGTGCGGGCGCATTACCCAACGCCGACTGGTGCTGGAAATCCACAAGACCAACCAGCCGGAGATGCCGCCCAGCGGCGTGGTCGTCGTCGAACATGTGGACCAACGCGAACAGGAAATTGTCCAGGTCGTAGTAGGTGAAACGGGTCTTGGCCGCGAACGCGGGCGAGAAGTGGATGTGGCAGCGATACAGTCCGTAATCAATGCCGTGCTTGCGGCCAAACTCGCGCTCCTTCTTCTTGGCCAGTTCTTCGTTTGCAACGGAACATCGAGTGATTGTGGAGTCCAACGGCAAAACGCGATCCAGACTTTCCGCGAATGTGAACTGGAGCGGGCCACGAATCTGGCCAAAAAACGAACCTGTCAGCGGACCTTCGGTTGAGACTACCGCCCCGAATGAACGAACATCGAAGTAGGTGGCACAAATCGCGTCCCGATTCGCCTTCTCCAAGTTCAATTTTGAGAAGCGAGCTGCGATCACCGAGTTCGGCGACATTTCAGCGAAGACATCTTTGAGTGCATTCATTACCGCCGGTTTAGTTCCCTTTGGCGCAGCGTCCTTGCACTTCTTCTCAATAGCCTTTTGTGCTTTCTCAGCATTGTTGCGAGCATCTTCGGGTAATTCAAATGCCTCCAACTCTCCGATGACTTCGGCTGGGAATCCTTCCAACCCCGCCAGTTTTCCCTGCACCCGCTTCACCAATTTTGTGAAGTCGAGTTTGCCCTTGCACTTCTCACGCACAAAATCTTCGCACTCTTCTGGTTTCTTGGGAAAATCTGTGTCAGCCAAACCGTCTTCAATGTCCTGTCTGCTGACCTTGATTAGGAAGCCGCCTTCCACAAGCTCATCGAGAAGTTCGACAACCACGTTTCGACACAAGATTTGATGCACAGTGTTCAACTGGGTCTCATGAACCGACGCCTCTCGAATGAAAATATCGTAACCGGTGGCAGTCGCTCCATCGGGGCGTGGAGTTCCGTCGGGATTATAGAGGCTGAAGAAATTACGGAGCTTGCGCTTCTGACAAACGTCCGTGACCAGACCTTTCAGCGAGTCCGGCTGGATGCGCGGCATGTTGCCCGTGTCGGGGTCGCCGTTCGGGTTCGACTTGGCGCAGTCGAACAGGAACACGATGTCGTGACGCTCGGCCACGAAGTCAGATGTCCGCTTGCCGGCGGGCAGTGTGATGAGTTTGTGATGCAGTTGGATTTCGTTGTTCATAAATCAGGCGGTCGGGGTTGAGGTTTCAGGTTGGTTTTCAGTTTCGGGTTTCTTCGGCCATTTACGGCAGCGTTCATGGTAGAAGCCCAAGGCAAAACGGCCTTGGTCCTCCAAGGAGAGAAGGCGTGGAAAACTCCCGGCGGCGGTTTTCTTGAGGCGATCCACGACGGCTGCAAGCGCGTCAAATTGTTCGTGATCTTCATCGTCGCGCCAGCCGAATTCGAGCCGGTAAGCCCATCCACCGCCAATCTTGTTCAGATGATAACGGGCGAGCTTCAGCAGTTGGGGGAACGCCAAAGCTGGCGTCGCAGAGGCGGCCGCGTAAAACCGCCCTGCCGGCGAACTGGCTGTTCCCTTCGAGACGGTTTTGCCCTCTGCATTTCGGGTGGTATGGGCTTCGTTGTGGATTTTGTCCAATAAGGCAAGCAGGCGGCCACACAGAATGGCTGGGTGATCGCACTTTGGATCAAGGGTGGTTTCGTGGTTCATGCGTGGTTCTTCATTGGGTTGTTTTATTGCAAAGAAAATTTGAATGAGGGCCGTGCGAGACTGGAGTCGATGATGAAAAATAGATTCCTCTTTCTGGGCCGCGCCCTTAGCCAATTCGGTTCTTTGACGCGAGATGGCAGCGGTGAACACCTGATGCGGCAGTCGCTGACCAAATAGGGCTGCTTCAAAAAGCGCAGCGTAAGTGGCCGGTGGCGGTTCGGTCTTCGTGCCTTGCCCGATAGTGCTTCGTGCCAGCGAGTCAAGCGAGATGCGGCTGTCTTCTTCGCCGAGATCTATCGCACTAAACCATGCTTCCAAATGCGTTTGGGCATCTGTGAGCGTCTGCGTGTGCCAAGACCGCACCGAAAAACGGCCCTTCCCGGCAGGGAAAAAAGTTGCCGCATGGAATTGCGCAGGTGCAATAGGTTTGAGTCGTGTCGCCCAAACACTTTGAAGGAAATCACGAACAGCCAAGGGGTCTGGCTCGGTGACACGGCGAATAAATGGGAGTGTGATGAGCTTTTCATCACGCTGCCTGACGGCCCAGAATACGGCAATTTCACCGCTTCCGAGTTTCAGTCGGCTGTCGTCGTGAGAAAGCAGCCAGTTCAGTCCTCCAGTAACCAGTTCGGCGGTCTTCAGACGCATGGTCGCGGTCTGCTCGCCAAGGCCATAACTGCGGAAAGGAGCTTTATCAAAAGAAGCGAAGGCGCGTGGTGAGCCGATTTTCACGGTGGGGAAATTCGCAACCGTCGCACCCTTGCCGTGAAGGTAGGCATCCCGGCGAAGACCGTATTTTCGTGCCAGCAATTTTGCAACTCCGAGCCGTTCCTTGCCAACTCGCGCTGCCCACCACTGACGTAGTTCCGAGTCATTGAATGCGATTCTGCCGGCAACTCTGAACGCGATCGTTTCAGCTTGCTGGCTCTCAAACAAGTCGAGTTCCGCATTCGCTTTCTGGGCTAGTGTCGCGAAAGAAGGGTTGCTACCAAGAAAAGCCAGAATCGCAGCAATACTTCCGTTTTGGGGACATTGCTGCTTTGCAAGCTTGAGCAAATCAACAGTGGCCTGATGATATTCGGGATTTGGATTTTTACCGTCACGAACACCTGATGGGAACAATTCGTTCACCGGCCCAAACAGAAAATCCGGTAGCCAAGTGTGTTGGCTGCGGCCAACGGTCATCACTTCCCACTCACCGTTTTTTCCCTTCCGGGACTGAAAACTGTAGTTGGCCGGCACTTGAAATTCCTTGCCGCGCTCGTTTGATCGGAGTCCCTTCTTGTTGAACGCGGACCTAGTTGTTGGCGAGAAGTGGCAAGCTTGACCGTCCAAATCCAAGTCAATCAGCCAATGAATACGCACCTTTCGGAATGGTTCACACCCAACGTGCTTCCCGCACTTCAACTTCCCAACCTGTATTAGTTCGCAGATCATACCGGCACCACCTTTCCGCTCTCGACTCGACTGACGGCGATCCAACCGGCGTTGGCTTTCGCGTTGAGCGAGCGAGCGGCGGTCAGTCTCGGCATTCCTGTTTCAGGGTTGAAGGCGCGTCCGTCGAAGTCGTTCCAGAAGCGTCCGAAATCGAAATCACGAAACGTGAAACCAAAGTGGTCGTTCATGTTCTGCATCTGCGCTTGAACGTCAACCGGCAGCCGCCAGTCGCGGGCTTCCTTGTCAAAATCTTCGACGAGCTCCCATTCGGCCACCGAGAATTCCCGGCAGCCAAAGAACGGTTGATAGAAGCATTGGCCGGTGCGGGCGCGGCGCAGAAACATCTGATGATATTTCGCCATGACCTGAACGGTCTTCCAACGGGGCTGGCGATTGCGGACACCGCCAAGCCCAAGGTCGTCTTCAATTTCAAGGCACGCTTCGATCAGGTAATCGAGCATCAGGCGGTTGCCGCTGTTATCCGCACCGCCAGAAAGAATCAGGCTGTGGCGTTGAGCGCGCTTGTCCGCAATGTCGAAGCCGCGAGCATTGCCGTATGCCGGATGGCTTTCGTAACCGAGTTCATTGCGAAGCAGTGGCATGAGGACGCCTTTGCGAATGACACCCAGCCGCAGAATGTGCCAGCGGAAGCCGGTCTTGTTCTGGCGCTTCGCCGCATCGGGTTTCTCGACAGGCTTCATAAGGATGGCCTCCAGGATGCCACGCGCGGCGGACGGTGTGATGACGGGGTAGCTCACGCGCTCGACGTGAAACTCCGGCATGGTGAAACAGGCGAACGGGCCTTTGACGCGAAGGCAGATGGGGTCGGAAATCATAATCAATAAATCTCCTTGAGCAAATTGGTTGAGTCCGGGGCAAATTCGATTCCAGTTCCGTTGAGACCACCGTTGTAACCGGAATTCCCCGCACCCCAGATTTTAAGTTCATCATCGTCCGAATCGAACACTGGTCGGGCATAGAGGCCGAGGGCCGCTCGCACCGTTTTGTTTCGGTAATCAAGGTTGAGAATGTAGGGTTGAAGCTGTCGCCACTCGTCACGAGTGAACCAGCCATAGCCCTGCCCTCCCGGAATCGGGCGCTTGCGGGCGGCATCATAAATTGCCCACGCTGGAGTCCTGACGGGTTCGCCGTTGACGATTTGTTCGACGATGAGCAGTGGGGTCGTGAACGACTCGATGAAGTTGAACAGCTTGCTGACTTCCTCAAAACGGAGTTCGGCGCGGTTCTGTTGAATCAGACATTCGTCTGGGACGCTGATTTGATAGAGCAACCGGAAATAGTCACCGAATGAGCTTGGGTCTTCGGGAAGCGCGCGGCCCATCTTGCGGAGCAGCGTCGTTTGATTCGTGGCCGTCCCGTAGATGCCGGAGCGGCCTTCGGGATCATCGCCTTCCAAGCGGAAGACATGAACTTTGCCCAAACCACTGAGTTTGCCTTCGCGATTACAGCGCCCTGCCGCTTGCACGATAGAATCGTAAGGGCCGTAAGCGCGCCAGACTTCTGGGAAATCCACGTCCACGCCGGCTTCGATACATTGCGTGCTGACGAGGAAGCATGGCTTCTTTTCAGCCAACCGCCTCCTGACTTCGTCTAGCACCTGCAACCTGTGAGCGGGTATCATCCAAGTGGAAAGGTGAAACGCAGCATCCGGCGAACCCATCGCTTTGGCTTGGGACTGAACAGCGGCGAACACTTGCCTCGCTGACTTGCGAGTGTTGACGATGACCAGGCATTGCTTTCGTTCGTTGGCGGTGGCTCGCTCGGCCACTTGCTCGGCGGTGAGAGTTTCCGGTTCGCTGTCCTGCTGAACGCCTGAATACTCCACGCGCTTGAGGTCATTGAAATGCTTCGCTGCGGTTGTGGGTGGAACGATGGGACGGATGTTTTTCAGCCCGCAGGGAAATTCGTCGGGGTTTTCCGGGTCTTGGCCGAGCGCCGGTTGCGTCGCGGTGCAGAAGACCGCTGAACAGCCGTAGGGCCGCTCGGGGTTGGTGAGTTCGCCGAGCACGTCAAGAATCGGCTGGAGCAGATGTGGCGGGAGGGTTTGCACTTCGTCGAAGATGATCACCGACTGCGCGATGTTGTGGAGCTTGCGCGCGTCGGCCGGGCGGCGCGAGAACAGCGAGTCGAAGAACTGAACGCTGGTTGTGACGATGATGGGAGCATCCCAGTTTTCGGCGGCAAGCTGTCGAAGCGAGCGAGCGCGGGAGTAGTCACTGCCCTTGCCGTCGCGAAGTTTCTTTTCGTCCAACACGGGATCGGCGGCGCTGCTGTGGTGTTCCAAGACGACGCGTTTGTGATTGGGGTCGTCGTTCTCGATCCAAGCACCTTCCTCGCCTGTGTCGGGATGTTTGGATTTCTGTCCGGTCTGCGGGTTGACGGCATCCTTCCTCCAGACCAAATCTCCGAATACTTTGCGCAACTCGAATGCCGTCTGCTGGATGATGCTGAGGTAGGGAATCACCACAATGACGCGGCGCATCGGTTTCCATACGGTTTCGCTCTGGCCCGCTTCTTCCTGCGCGTGGGCCTTTGCGTGGTTGAGGGCAAAGAGCATTGAAGCGAGGGTCTTGCCGCCACCCGTAGGCACAGTCAGTGAGTATGAACCGCGAGGTTCGTTCGCAGCCGCACGGCACAGTCCAGCGACCTCATCGCGAACTCGTTGAACATCCTGCTCGCGCCCGGCCAACGTCGCTGGATCGCGGCGCTTGCCTATGATGAAGTTGTTCACCTGTTCCGACAGTTTGATGGCGTCGAACGTGCGCCATGCCTGCCGGTCATGCACGGCGTGCAGGGATTCGGGGTCACTTCGTTCTGTGTCCAAGCGGTCCGCATCCACCAGCGCGCTGAACAGAAAACGGGTGAAAAGTTCCACCGCCATCATCTGGCGTTGCGTGTCATCACCCAAGGCTTCCAAACATGTTGGCAGAATCGGCCCGAATTTCTCAGGAATCTCGCTGAATCCCTCGTGCTTGAGCTTTTCCAAACATGCTTCTGCCCGCGCTTGATAATCAGCCCGTTTCGCCAAATCTCCGCGGTTGTGCAATCCGGCATGATGTCCGTTTACCACAAACGCGGCGGGCCAATGATCTTGCGCAAGTGCGAGCGCCGCGCCGTGATGGGCATGTGCCTCTTTGCCTCCAGGGTCGCTCTTGCCTGCTTTGATTGCCTCCATACGCCCCTGGAAAACGCTTTCTGCCTTGCCCAAATCATGGAGCAGCCCGGTAAGTTTCCCATGGCTGCTTGCGCCAAACGATCCTGCAAAGTCTTCTGCAAGTTGTGCAACCCCGCCGAGATGGCTAGCGAGCGCTTGCTCTGGATGAGCGAGGAGTTGTTTGAAATTCATGGCTCGGTTAATTTTGGGAAAGGATTGCAGTTTGGTCGAACACCATCCGCAGCATGGTGGGCAATTCGTGGTTCTCGATTTCGCAGACGCGCGTCTCCGGGCGGAACGGGCTGACATACGACACTGGCGATGAACCGGTGTCTGGACGTGTCCACATCGCAGTTGGTCCAGAGATTTCCAAAGATACAGGGTAGGGTTTCATGCCAGGACTGATGGTATTGTGGAAACGGGGTTTGGGGTGCGGAAATAGATTTGCGCCGGATCATTCATGCGGTCCGTCGCGTCAGGATAGCTGCCCCGCGTGGCGGGGGAAGGCAAACCTGACGGCGTTTTTGCTGGGATCATGGCGCGGACGATAAACCGGCTACCCGGTCAACGGCTGTCCTACCCCTGAAATATATTGAGGGATTTTTGGATGATGGATTTTGAATGGTGGGGAGGCGTTTGGGGATTCAGGTCTCAGGGTTTTTCTTTCGCAGGGTTCGCGCCTTTGGCTCGGGGTTGAAGTTTGTCTTGGAGCATCACAGGCTGCCGGCAGTTGACTCACACGCTCGACATGAAACTCAGGCCGGGTGAAGCAGGCGAACGGGCCTTTGACTCGGAGGCAGATGGGGGAGGATTGAACGGAAGAGGTCTTCATGGATGGCCTCCCTGCAAGCGTTTCGCCGTGGTAGTATGCAGCAGTGTTTTCATCTGGGTAATGGCGGTGCCATTCAAAGCGGTGAGCCGAATTCGAAGGCGATGTCCTTGTGAGCATAGGTGCCGCCGTAGCGACCCGCACTGGCGATCAAACCAATTGCCCCCGTGAAATCAATCCACTTCTTGGCTGAGAGGAAAAAGCTGTTTCGTCCGGCTTCATTTCTAATTCCCTCGAATTCGAGGGAATTAAATCCGGGATTGTTGATGCGTTCCCAGACACCGAGGAAGAGGACGGTATCCTTGTTCTTGAGCCATTGCTCAATGAGGGCACCTGCCCCATCGAAATTCCGCACCATGTCAGTAAGTGAAATATAGTCTCCACCCGGCTGAGCAAGAATGCCTATGGATGTTCCTTGAACTTCAATTGTGGTTCGTCCGGGTTTACTCATGGAATTGGAACTTGGAGAATTGCAATGAGTTCAATTGGACAGGGCTAATTATGGCAAATTCGCCGCAATTAAAACCGGGATTGAACACGTTCTCCCAGATGCCGAGAAACTCGATGGTGTTGCGGTTGCGCAGCCAATCGGAGATGAAAAAGTCGCCGTCCTTGGCTATTCGTTTTTGAAACTCTGGATCAGCCTTGCCCAAATCATGAAGCAACCCTGCCAAATGGGCGTGAGTCTCGCCCTGAAAATGGAGAGCAAACTCATGTGCCTGGCGCGCGACCCCCATCAGGTGTTTGACAAGCGATTGGTCGGGCCGTGCCGAGAGGCCTCTTTGTCCAGAGATTTCCAAAGATACAGGGTAGGGTTTCATGCCGTTAATGGCTTTGAGGGTATCGGGAAATGTGTGGGGTGGGCAGTGAAAAAGACGGGAAGAGGGAAAGAGGGGGGCGCAAGCCGGGGCGGGTGATTTTTCGGGGTCCTGCGCAGGAGGGTAGACGGGTTGGTAGGTCAACGGCTGTCCTATGCCGGAAAGAATTTGAGATTACAGATTGGAAATTTGAGATTGGAGAGCGGGGAACGAGACCGGGAATTTGAGATTTCAGATTGGAGATTGGGGAACGAGACCGGGAATTTGAGATTTCAGATTGGAGATTGGGGAACAAGACCGGGAAGTTGAATTTGAGATTTGAAGTTTGAGATTGAAG
>Ga0118677_10001978_pt1 | contig 42327 bp, 33 predicted proteins | sample AliMusrvi5mmetaG_FD_86154 | JGI IMG/M metagenome (GOLD analysis project Ga0118677, IMG submission 86154)
GTTCGATGAAGATCGCAATCTGCCTTCGCTCATCGCCGATTACCAAGGGCGCAAGCAACTCGCCATCGAACTTGTCCTCAACGCCCGCCCGTTCCCATGACCCTTCCAGCCAAACGCCCTGAGGGTGTGTCATGTTTGCTTTTCCCTTCGGGATTTTTCCCTAATACTTGAAGTTTGCGTATTCAAATGGAGTTTGAGGATGCGTTTCACTTCCTCCTCAGCCTGGAGGTTGTTGGTCACTCGGTGGAAACTTGGAACGATGAGCTCGGAGGCCACTGGAGTGATATGGGATGACCAATAGGGAACCACACCGTCGCTGCTGTCGGCAACACCGCCTTTCCAGCCGTTGCCAATGACCGAATGAAAGGTGATTTGTCCGGGCAAGGGGATTTTCGCCATGGACTTGTTACCAACGTATTCTGGTGAGAGGCTATCGATGGAGGTTGGCAGGCGTTTTGCGGGATTCTCTCCCCGTGCGATGTCACCCACGGACTGCACGGTGGCATCCAACAATTCCACCGTCAGGGTTTTCGGCAGATGGATGAGGCGCGAGATCCACAATGACACGCGGTAATCCGCAGCAGGACTTCCTCTGTGGGGCACTGCGAGGAAGATCACGCGTTTGGGCTCGGTCAAAGGCTGATAGAGAAGGCTGTCATGGATATAGGCACGGGTCTCTGCGCTGACTTTGAGCTGGTTGATCGGGGAATGGTATTGGTCATCATAGAGGACGGTCCCAGGATTGGTGACGCTGGCACGGGTGATCACCCCGCCCATCGAGTGGGTGACCACCACCATGCGCTTGAGATTGCAGTCAGGTCCCTTGGTCCTGGCATACGCGCATGCATCGCGCATCGACTCGCGGAATTTTACCCCACTGAAGAGCCAAGGATTCCCGGTGGGGTAATTGTAGAGCCATATCTGATATTTCTGCCGGAACCAGGGTTCCGGCGCAAGGTCGTTGATCATGTTCTTGAACTCATCCGGCGTGGAAGCCAGCCCATGGACAAACACGATGGGGATTTTCTCTGGATCATACTGCGTGACAAAGTAGATGCCTGTCTCATCCGTAAAACGTTCCGGCAGGATCATATTCTGGATCCTGAGTTTATCGATCTCACACATCTTCCAATAGAACGCGTTGGGAGCCGACCAGTCCGCTGCGAGCGGATGGATGGTGCTGCCTATCTGCAGATCCTCCTGCTTCCAGCGTTTGACAAATCTCCATTCAGGGGCACCGGTGGAATCGAAGGCGAGGACGGCGGTGATGTTGTGGGGAAGTCCGTTAGGTAACAGGAACTTCTCACGTTTGCTACCCAAGGGCGATGTTTTCTTCCACCCCACGAGCGCAACACCCACTCCTGACGTGGTGCGGCGACATTTGAGAGGGTGGATGTTAACCCGGGAGGAAGGGAATAGGGCATCAACAGAGCTTGGATCAGTTTGTTCCAGATCTGGCGGCGCGATGCGGGTGCAGAGGCTTGCGGCGCGTGCTTCCCATGTATCCGTGTGGCAACGGAGTTGATCGAACAACTTTGAGACAGCGGCGTTGTAATTGACACTTGCGCGCGGCCATTCGGTTTCGCGGGCAGGGTTTCCGAGAATCATCCAGTCCTTGCGTGCCTCAGCCACCAAGGTGGGAGTCGGCACGCGGGAGGCCAACGGGACTGAGCGGCATTGCGGCGGCTGCGGCACCCCACAACCGCAGAGCACGGCAGCGGCGAACAATGGCAGAAACCGGCGGAATAGAGGATTCATCGGGGCGAACGCGGCCAGCATGCCTGACGGACTTATTCTGCCAAGTCCGGAAAAAATCAGTATAATTTTCCCTTTCCAAACCCGCAGCCATGGATTTAGGTTTCCGCCCGCCGTTAAATGGTGGTCGTAGTTCAATGGTAGAGCCCCAGATTGTGATTCTGGTTGTTGCGGGTTCGAGTCCCGTCGATCACCCCATCTTTCCCATCGGGATTTTATGAAAATCCGGACGGGGAAGGAGGAACTAATGCCACTCGTCCCATGCAGCCGCTGGAAAGCCGGATCAATTACAAATTTCGCAATTCGCTTCTTCTGGCGGAGGCTTTGACCCATCCAAGCCTCGCCTACGAATCGCAGAAACCGCATTTCGATAACCAGCGGATGGAATTCCTGGGAGACGCAGTATTGCAGCTGATCGTAACCGAAGAGCTGTTCAAGATGTTCCCGGAATTCCCGGAAGGTCACCTGACAAAGCTGCGTTCGCGGGTGGTTTCCCGCCGCGCGCTCGCCCGTTTCGCCATGGCCATTCATTTGGGTGATTATGTCCTGTTAGGAAAGGGTGAGGAGGCAACGGGCGGACGGCGTCGATTGTCTACTCTGGCGGACGCCTTTGAAGCACTCATCGGCGCGGTCTATCTGGACTCTGGCGCGCAGGAGGCCCGTGACTTGGTCATCCGCCTGTTCGAAGCCGAGATCGGCAATATGATCACAAGCCCTGAAGAGCAGAACCCCAAAGGCGAGCTTCAGGAACGCTTGCAGGCAATTCATGCCCAGGCTCCGGACTATCAAATCATCTGCGAAAGTGGGCCAGACCATCGCCGCGTGTTCCAGGCCGAAGTATCATGGAGAAACATGGTGCTGGCTACCGGCAAGGGAAAAAGCAAGAAAGAAGCTGAAGCCCGCGCTGCAGCGGAGGCGCTGCGCACTAGGGCGTGGGAAAAATCTGTCAAATAGCCCCCTTGCTTCAGCAGGCAGCCTCTGAACTAGACTGTTTGCCAAAAATATGTGCGCCTAATTGAGGGTTCCTGCTTAGACGGTTTGCCAAAAATTCAACTTTTTACGCTCGGACTTTTGGCAAACGGTCTAAGAATAGTTTGAGACGCTGGGCAAGGCATTGCTACCTGCCTTCCGGGAAAAAACCAAAGCGTAACTTGCCCGCCAAACCTACACGAGGAGGCCGTGAGAACTGTGCATATGCAGGCAGAACCGCTGTGCGTGGAGTGGGTATGAGGCCTATCGTCTCCGTATGACGAAAGAGCAGCCGATTCGTTCCCTCTTTCGTTCCCATTTGGCCCCTATTAGCCGTCAGGAACTGTAATCCGTTGAAAATCAGAGCAAATACGAGGACTGGGACTCGAACCCAGGACCAATTGGTTAAAAGCCAACTGCTCTACCAACTGAGCTATCCTCGCGTTGTGCTCCGGCAGACGGGGCGGGACGAATAGGGGTCTGGAGGCGACGATGCAAGCGGATAATTGAAAAAACATGACTGCTTCAGGCAGACACCGGCGAATTACCCTCAAAATGAATCACCTACAGGGGGGCATAAATGACACAACCGCAGCGGTTTCCGCTGCGGTTGTGAACCATGAATCAGAACACACAAAAAATCACGCTTGGGCCATACTGGCACCAACAGGCTTTGGCAGTGGCTTCTCCTTTTTGGAGAGGGCCCGGCGCATTTTAACCAGAGCCGAATTCTGAAGCTGGCGGATGCGCTCACGCGTCACACCAAACTCCCAACCCACCTCCTCTAGGGTCAAGGCCTTGCGTCCACTCAGGCCAAAGCGCTCGTCAATGATACGGCGTTCGCGCTCATCAAGCACCGAAAGCAGTCCATCGAGTTCACCGTAAAGATTTTTGTCGGATAGCATGTCCAGCGGGTTTACGGCGCGCTCATCGCTAATGACTTCGCCGTATTCTGTGGCTTCGCCCTCGTTAATCGGAGCGTCCAGAGATGTCGGCCGGTGGGAGGCCTGACGGAGCATGGCTAGCTTCCGATGAGGCAGACCAATTTCATCCGCCAACTCCTCGTCGGTGGGTTCACGACCCAAGGCCTCTGTGAGGATCACGGCGATACGGCGCATCTTGGCGATCTTATCGACCATGTGGACGGGGAGGCGGATCGTCTTGGACTGGTTCGCCAAGGCGCGCTTGATGGATTGTTTGATCCACCATGCGGCATATGTGGAAAGCTTGCCGCCTTTTTCAGGATCGAAGCGCTCCACCGCCTTCATTAAGCCGATGTTTCCCTCTGAAATAAGGTCGGTGACGGGCATTCCGTAGTTCGAGTAGTCTTGGGCGATCTTGACCACGAGGCGCAGATTGGCCCGGATCATATGGGAACGGGCTTCTTCATCCCCGTTTTTTATGCGTGCGGAGAGAGCTAATTCCTCCTCAGCAGTGAGTAGAGGAGTTTTTGAGATCTCACGGAGGTAGAGCTTCAAGCTGCTTTCTGATTCGTAGGCCATGATGATATGGGGTTACTTGTTAAACGCCGCAGACGCACATTTATTCCTTATATTCTGATTTCTGGAAAGAAATTTCATGAAATATTTTTGATACATCAGAAATTTATTTTCCATGAGAACGACCAGCGACACTGAAAGTAAGCATGCAGCATGCCTTTTTTATTTTGATTTAACAATGCGTTCATTTTCAACATGTTACAAAAATAAAAATCTGAACCCATCTTTTCGAAAGGACTATTCACCCTGCAATCGCGTCAATTTGACACGCAAAAAATTCAAAAAGCGCCCATTATGACTGGGATCAAACCGCCCTGCAGTTGGGGATTTGGAACTGAACTGGTGAATCCTTCCTATAGTCTTATTGGAGGGCAGGATGATTGAGATCTTGATTTCTCAAACAGGCATTCGACAAAAAGCGGGGATTAACTCAATTTCCGTGCGTGTTCGATGCACTCTACCCTCTCCTGCGCTGTGGTCTCTTCCGGTTAAACCCAGAAACAGCCCACAATCTGAGTATGGTCGCACTCAGAACCGCTGAAAAATCCAAATTACTCGGCTTGGTTTCGCCCTCAGATAAGCTGTCCTCACCGATCGAAGTGATGGGTCTAAAATTCCCCAATCGCGTGGGCCTAGCGGCCGGTCTGGACAAGGATGGCGACGTGATCGACGGACTAGGGCGTTTGGGATTCGGTTGTGTGGAAATCGGCACCATCACGCCGCGTCCACAGTCTGGAAACCCCAAGCCACGATTGTTCAGACTCATTCCCCACGAGGCGATCATCAACCGCATGGGATTCAACAATCCCGGCATTGATGTGGGAGTGGCCAACGTCCGTAGGTCGAAAACCTTTCACGGCATCATCGGCTTCAACATCGGGAAAAACAAGGACACACCTAATGAAAACGCTGCGGACGACTACCTCGCCTGCCTACGAAAGGCCTATCCAGTGGCGGGATACATCGCGGTGAACCTTTCATCGCCTAATACTCCAGGCCTGCGAGATCTTCAGGGAGCCGATGCCAGTGCCCGCCTGCTGGAAACCCTCAAAATGGAGCAGCAGAAACTCGTGGCGGAACATGGGAAACACGTGCCGCTGCTGTTCAAGGTGGCCCCCGACCTAGAGGAATCCCACATCCGCGACCTCTCGCAAGTGTTTCTAGACGGTGGCTTGGACGGGCTGATAGCCACCAACACCACGCTCGACCGCCAAGCAGTGATCACCCACCCCCGGGCAGGGGAAGCTGGCGGATTATCCGGCCGTCCACTCCTAAAGAAAAGCAACGAGGTGCTGGCCGCCTTCTCCAGCCACCTCGGAAACCGCATACCTATCATCGGCGTGGGTGGCATCTCATCCGTGGAAGACGCCCGCGAAAAAATCCGTGCCGGCGCGACATTGGTGCAGATATACACCTCGTTCATCTATCAGGGTCCGAAACTCGTGCGCGCCCTGGCACGAAGCCTCTAGCCAAAATACCCACCCCTCCCCCATCCCCTGCATTCGCGGCTTGCCCATACCCACTTCCCCTGCTTCCATCCGCTTCCCCCAACCCCGCATATTATCATGGCCAACAAAGACATCACGGATCCCGCCCGCATGGAGAAAATCGTATCACTGTGCAAGCGTCGCGGCTTCATCTTCCAAGCCGGAGAACTCTACGGCGGCCTCAACGGGTGCTGGGATTACGGTCCGCTGGGCGCCGAACTGAAACGCAACCTCAAGGACTACTGGTGGCGCAAAACCGTGCAGGAACGCGACGACGTGCTCGGCTTGGACGGCTCCATCCTGACCATGGAACAAGTGCTCATCTCGTCCGGCCACGTCGGCGGGTTCAGCGACCCGATGTGCGACTGCCTGCTCTCTAAAGCCCGCCTGCGTGCCGACCAGATCCCAGCCCAGGACGGCACGGCAGTGTGGTTCAGCGAGGCCAGGCACACGGCCAGCGGATGGAGCGTTGAGCGCACCTTCGCCGTGCTCGTGGCCTCCGGCAAGGACCCGATAGAATCCCACAAGACCGCCAGAAAATATTACGCCGAGTTTCTATCTAACAAACAAATTTCTCCGAAGGAACTTGAACTCACAGAGGACCGCCGTGAGGAGGTCACCGGTAGCACCTCATTCAATCCGGAGAACGGCTCACTCCTAACCGAGCCCCGTCAGTTCAATCTGATGCTACAGACCAACTTCGGCGCGACCGGTGAGCAGATCGCCTATCTCCGCCCGGAGACGGCGCAATCGATTTTCTGCCAATACAAGAACGTTCTGGACTCCAATCGCATTAAACTCCCCTTCGGCATCGCCCAGGTAGGCAAGTCATTCCGCAACGAGATCAATCCGCGCAACTTCACATTCCGTAGCCGCGAGTTCGAGCAGATGGAAATCGAATACTTCTGCCACCCTGACGACGGCATGCGGCTGACCGATGAGTGGCTAGAGTCGCGTCTGGCGTTCTACGAAGAGATAGGCATCCCGCGCGAGAAACTGCATATCCTCGATGTGCCGGATGGTGAACGCGCGTTCTACTCGAAAAAAACCTACGACATCGAATACGAATTCCCCTTCGGCATCCAGGAACTCGAGGGCGTGGCATACCGCACCGACTACGACTTGGGTGTTCATCAGAAAGGTTCCGGCAGACCGCTCGAGTATTTCGACGAGGACTCCAAACAACGCTTCCTTCCGCACGTCGTGGAACCATCCGCCGGTTGCGACCGGACCGTGCTCGCCCTCATCTGCGAGGCCTTCGATGAAGAAACTCTCACCGACGACAAGGGCAAAGAAGACCTCCGTACCGTGCTGCGCTTCAAGCCGGCCATGGCCCCTATCAAGGTGGGCATCTTCCCACTGCTTAAGAAAAACGAGGAGCAGGTGCGCATCTCCAAGGATATCCAAAAGACCCTCCAGAAATGGATGACCGTCTTCTACGACGACGGTGGTGCCGTCGGCCGCCGCTACCGCCGCCAAGATGAAGTTGGCACGCCCTATTGCGTGACCGTGGACTTCGATACCCTCGGTGAAAACGGCGAAGAACTGAAAGGCACTGTCACCATCCGCCATCGCGACTCCATGGAACAGGAACGCATCAAAATCGATGCACTGCTACCTTGGTTGCTAGAGCGGGTGCGGTAATTGTGCCGATGAGAATTTCGCAGAAGGGCGCGGGACTAACGAGCAGCGACCAGGTCGTAGCCACTCCAGTCGCCTATGGTGACATCGGCGAATTCGCCAACGGGTAGATTCTCATCAACAATTACCGAGCCGTCGATTTCAGGGGCGTCCCACTGGGTGCGGGCGATGCCGGGTTGCTCAACGAGCACGCGGACCTGTTTGCCGATTTGGGACCGGTTGGTCTCCCCTGCGATGCGCTGGAGTTCTGCCATGGAGCGAGACCATCGGCTCTTGCGCGTGGCGTGGTGCACGTGGCCGGGCATTGCCCATGCGCGCGTGCCCTCCTCCTTGGAGTATTGGAAAACCCCGGCGCGCTCGAAGCGGAACTCGCGGATGAACTCCATCAATTCATTAAAATCCTCTTCCGTCTCCCCGGGGAAACCCACGATGAAGGTCGTGCGAATACCAAGGCCGGGAATCCCCGCGCGCATGCGGCGGAGCAGGTCGCGGATGTGCGCGCCACTGGTCACGCGCTTCATCGCACTGAGCATACGGTCTGAGATGTGCTGCAGCGGAATGTCCACATACTTCGCCACCTTGTCGCACTCGGAAATCGTTAGAATAAGCTCGTCCGACCAATGTGCGGGGTGGGTATAGAGCAGGCGCACCCAGAAATCCCCCTCGATGGTGTTAATCCTGCGCAGCAATGTGCAAAGGGATTCCCCTCTGGAGGAATCCACGGGTGAGCCGGGTTTCGGGCGGGCACCCTGCCAATGGTCCATGCCGAAATAGGTGGTGTCCTGCGAGATTAGATTGATCTCCTTCACGCCGGATTTCACCAACGCCTCGACTTCGCGAAACACGGATTCCTCCGTGCGCGAGCGGTGCTGGCCGCGGATCTGAGGGATGATACAGAAGGTGCAAGTGTGATTGCAGCCTTCCGCGATTTTGACATAGGCAAAGTGATCGGGCGTAAGGCGGAACCGGGGAGTGTTGTAGTCCGGCACGTATTTCGGCTTAAGAGTGACAAAGTCCCGCAGGTCTCCGGTGGCAGACTGGCCTTGGAATTCCACCGCCCCAACGGCATCCTTCACTCCTAACAAATTTTCTATAATGGGTGCGATCTTGGTAATCTGATCGAGACCAATGAATGCATCCACCTCTGGCATGATGCCTGGCAACTCTGCGGCAAACCTTTGCGACAGGCAGCCGGCAACAATAATTTTCTGGCGCTCACGGTCCGGATCATCCTTGCGGGCATTGACCGCGCCAAACACGGCGTCGATGGATTCCTTCTTCGCTAGATCAATAAACGAACACGTGTTGATCACCAGCACATCGGCGAGTTCGGGATCCGGCGTGAGTGCCATGCCAGCCTGCGCGAGATGGCCGATCATGACCTCCGAGTCGATCAGGTTCTTAGCGCATCCGAGTGAAACGAGGCCGACAGTGATAGACATTATTAGGTGAACGCTAAAATAACGGAGCGCGTAGGGTAAATGATTCCAGATGATCGCTTACGACATCAGAACGGCGGCGGCAGGATCAACTCGTCACCTGCTTTGGGCTGCACGGGGCCGAATCCGGCGATCGGGTTAGCAATGCCACCCTCACGACTCACTTCTGATACCTTGAACTGGGCCAGGATACCAGTCTTGCGGCGGATGGCCAAAATCGTGCCTACTTGGACCTGCTCGGGCATGATGACATCTATTGTGATGAACCCACCAAACTGGGCATCTTCGACATATTCCTTCACCCGTCCAATCAGGAGCGCATCTGAGATCATGCGGGCGCGGCGCAGTTCCTTGTCGCCTTTTTCAAGATCGCGCTGGCTGATCAGTCCTTCTTCGTCTTGGGACACTTTGGAATCACGTTTGGTCTTGTTCTTTTCCTCCTCGGCTTTGGCTAGTGCGGCTTCTTTTTCATCGAGGCGCGCCTTCATGGCCTCGATTTCTGCGGCATTGCTAGCCGGGGTGGGAACTTCGGGTTGGGTGGCCTTGAGTTGCTGGAAATTCCGTTGCAACTCCCTATTGTCCTGATCCTTACGGAGTTCCGTCATCTCCGCCTTGAGCCGTGCAATTTCCTCCTTACGAAGTTCCACCACCTGTGCGTTGTATCGCGCTAGTTCCTCCGCCGGGCCGTTGTCCTTGGTTTGCCAAGCCCACACAAATGCGCCAATAAGCACCACCACGGTGGCTCCAAGAAGAAGTTTCATTGTGTCCATGCGCGGGAAAGTGGATGGATTCGCCCCCGATGTCAACGCGCGGGCGCTTAGCCCAGTAGGAACAGCGGATATTTCAGGGGGAATCAATGCTTGTGGCCGCCGGATGGATAGGATAAATCTCAGACGCATAAGGAGACCGCCCCGGAAAGGCGTGCTGTGTCTGCGGTTAATACAGGAGCGCAATACAGGAGCGCAAAGGCACGAATTTCGGGCTATCTCCGGTGTAAACCCATCTCATGAAAACATCCGCCACTCTTCTCATTGTGGTAGCGGCCCTATGGCCATGTTCTGCCACGTATGCCAAAGGTATTATTCCTAACGACAAGTGCCTCGAATGCCATGCCGACAAAGACCTGACAAAAGATCTGCCTGATAGGAAGACCAAGTCATTGTTTGTGGACGAGGCGAAGCTGAAGGGGTCCGCGCACGGCAAACGGCAGTGCGCGGAATGCCACAAGGATCTGGCCGATACCCACCCTGATGACGCCAAGACAGCCCAACCTGTGGATTGTAAGGTCTGTCACACCAAACAATCGGAGAGCTTCGGTGCGAGCGTACATGGCATAGCCCTGAAACATGGCAACGACGCGGCGGCTAACTGCACCGATTGCCACGGCACCCATGAGGTCTTCCCAGTGAACTCGGAAAAATCCAGCGTACACTTCACCAAGGTGCTGGAGACCTGCGGAGCCTGCCACATGCAGGAAGCTTCAGATGTAGCGGCCAGTGTGCATGGACAGAGTCTGGCAAAAGGCGAGCGTGACGCAGCCACCTGCATCGCCTGCCACGCGGAGCACAAGATCACAGGCCTCAAGGACCCCTCCTCATCCTATAAAACCTCCGTCACATGCAGTAGGTGTCATGCGAGTGAACGAGTCAACAGCCGCTTCTCCATGCCTAACAACCGAGTGAAAACATTCTTCGAAAGTTACCACGGTCTGGCAGCCCAAGGCGGGTCCACCACAGCCGCCAACTGCGCCAGCTGTCACGGCTTCCACAAGATCCTGCCCTCGAAAAACCCCGACTCTACCATCCATGCCTCACACCTCACCGAAACCTGTGGCAAGTGTCACCCGGGTGCAACACAAAGCTTCGTAAGCGGGAAAATCCATGCCGACAGCGGCCAGGATGCTGGAACTGGAGCCGTGGTGAACCGCTGGGTGAAAACCATCTACATCGTGCTGATAGCACTGACGGTGTTTCTATTAGGCGCACACAATGCCATCGCATGGTGGCGCAAGGTAGCGGCCCGCCGCAAGGCACAGGGTGAGTTGGTCATACGGATGGACCGCAGCCAGCGCACCCAGCACTTCGTGTTGATGTCGAGTTTCATTGTTCTTGCCGTCACCGGGTTCGCACTGAAGTTCCCCACCGCTTGGTTCGCCCATCTGATGGGAAGTGAGGAAATCCGACGCTGGATTCACCGTATCACCGGCGTGGTGTTGATCATCGGCTGTTTCTATCACATCATCTACGCTCTCTTCACCCCCAAGGGCCGCAAGTTCCTGCATGATATCTTCCCGCGCTGGCAAGACGCGCGGGATCTCGGGACCAATGCCGGTCATTTACTGCTAGGCAGATCAAAGGCTAAGTTCGGACGTTTCGGTTATCCTGAGAAAATCGAATACTGGGCGGTCGTATGGGGCACAGTCGTGATGGGCGTCACCGGACTGGCCATCTGGTTCAAGATCGACGTCACCCATAGCCTGCCACGCTGGATTATCGACGTTGCCATCACCATCCATTATTACGAGGCTATCCTCGCATGCCTCGCAATCATCATCTGGCACTTCTATCATGTCATGTTCGACCCTGATGTCTATCCGATGAATTGGGCGTGGTGGGACGGAAAAATCCCAAAAAAATTGCACGATGAGGAGCATCCGCTCGAAAAAGAAGACTCAGGGGATGGTGAGTGAAGAACAATAGCACATTGACAAGTCACACTCAGACTCCTCCTATTCTGACCCCAAATTTTGAATCGTGTGATTGACGGGGTGGCACGACTCATATTTCTTGTCCGGTCACAGGCCTTCAAGTTCTGGACAAAATTTGACCATCTTTTGTCATTTGACGAGAAGACACCCGCATGAGAGTGCCGTAGGCTTGGGAAAACACCAAAAAATTTGCCATGACCCCTAAAGAACGCGTCCGTGCCTCCATCGAACACCGTCAACCTGACCAACTTCCCGTTGATTTCGGTGGATCGTTCATCACCGGCATCCACTGCAGTGTGGTGGAAAACCTGCGCAAGCACTACGGTTTGGAACCCCACCCGGTCAAAATCCCCGAGCCCTATCAAATGCTGGGACTCGTCGAGGATGATCTCATCGAGGCCATGGGAATAGACACCACCCCGATTTTCCCCAACCGGACCTTGTTCGGATTTGTGAACGAAAACTGGAAACCCTGGCGCACCCCGTGGGGCCAAGATGTGCTGGTATCCGAACACTTCGAGGTGGATGAAAGACCCGACGGCGTATACATCTATCCGCAAGCGGACCGGTCAGTACCACCGAGCGGCCACCTGCCAAGCACAGGGTATTTCTTCGATTCCATCATACGCCAACAACCTATCGACGAGGACAACCTCAATCTTGAGGACAATCTCGAAGAGTTCGGGGCGATGAAGCCGGAAGAGGAAGCCTATTGGCGCGAACAAGCAGATCTTTTCAGGGGGTCCAATCAGGCGGTGATGACCCACCTCAACGGCACAAGTCTGGGCGATATCGCCCTTGTTCCCGCCCCCTTCCTGCAAACACCCAAGGGCGTTCGTGACATCGCCCAGTGGTACATGACACTCTCCACGGACCCGGATTTTGTGATGGAACTGTTCGACCGGCAGGTTGAGATCGCCATTAACAATCTCACGCGCCTGCATAAGATCGCCGGGGATGTCATTGACGTGGTAGTGGTCTGCGGCACGGACTTCGGCACGCAGGAATCCACATTCTGTTCCCGCCTGACCTTCGACGAAGTCTGGGTGCCGCGCTATCGGGCGATCAACGATTGGATCCACACCAACACCTCATGGAAAACCTTCAAACATTCCTGCGGCGCGATCGAAAGCTTGATGCCAGACATGATAGCCTCAGGCTTCGACATCATCAACCCCGTCCAATGCTCCGCCAAGGGCATGGATGCCAAAGTGCTCAAAGAGCGCTACGGTGACCAGATCACCTTCTGGGGCGGCGGCGTGAATACCCAGAAAACCCTGCCCTTCGGCACCCCAGAGGAGGTGCGGGCCGAGGTATTAGAGCGCTGCGAGACCTTCGCCCCCGGTGGCGGATTCGTCTTCAATACGATCCACAATGTCCAGGCCCGCACGCCCACGGCCAACATCGTTGCCATGATGGATGCGGTCCGCAGTTTCAACGGACGCGGCTGATTTCCTTCCCCTTGTGCGCATCATTAGTTGAAAAATGTCAAAAGTCATTATATTGGCGGCATGAGTCGCGAATACGCCCCGGCCACCAAACCCCCAACCCATCTCGATTACAGTCTCACCGGCGTCAACGCGGCGCTGGCCGTGGAAAAAGGCCTCGCCGAGGCGGACTGGTATCAGTGCCCGGTTCCCCGCGCCACCATGCGCAAGCTGCTGGAGAGGCGTGATGGTCCCGCCATCCGCGACACGCTGTTGTGGTTCGTCCTGATCGGAGGCTTTGCGTATGGCACGTGGGCATTTTGGGGCACATGGTGGGCTGTCCCGTTCTATCTGTCGTACGCGGTGCTTTACGGATCCACCTCGGACTCACGCTGGCATGAATCAAGCCACGGCACAGCCTTCAAAACAGATTGGTTGAACAATGCGCTCTATGAGATCGCTTCGTTCATGGTAATGCGGGAATCCACCATTTGGCGCTGGAGCCACACCCGCCACCACAGCGACACCATCATCGTGGGACGTGATCCAGAAATCGCTGTGCCGCGCCCCCCGGATGTTCCCACCATTATCTTGGGGTTTTTCGGCATGAAGGGTTATCCGAAGTATTTCAAACGCATCATCCTACACTCGTTTGGACGGGTGACCCCAGATGAAAAAACCTTCGTTCCGGAAAGTGAATTCCCAGCCGTCTTCTTCCGAGCCAGAATCTATGTGCTGATCTACGCGGCGGTGATTGCTCTGGCGATTTTGACTAAAAGTATCCTTCCACTGATGTTCGTGGGGCTGCCCAATTTATTCGGCTCATGGCTCATGGTCATCTATGGACTCACCCAGCATGCAGGCCTGGCGGAAAACGTGCTCGACCACCGACTCAACTGCCGGACGGTCTACATGAATCCGCTGCACCGTTACCTATACTGGAATATGAACTATCATGTGGAGCATCACATGTTCCCGCTGGTTCCCTATCATGCGCTGCCACAGTTGCACGCCGTGGTGAAGGATGATTGCCCGATTCCCTACCCCAGCCTCTTATCCGCATGGAAGGAAATCATTCCTTCCGTCCTGCGCCAAGTGAAAGACCCAGCATGGCACGTCAGACGTAAGATCCCGGAACCTACCGACCACCTGAAAGAAAGCACCCGCAGATCCGATGGAAAACCGGATGCCGACGGGTGGGTCGATGTCTGCGACGCCGCAGAACTAGGAACCGACGATGTCATTCGCTTTGATCACGCCAGAAAAACCTATGCCCTCATCCGCGATGCGGAGGGTGGACTCCACGCCACAGACGGCATCTGCACCCACGGCAACACCCACCTAGCAGAAGGTCTGGTTAAGGGTGGCATTATCGAGTGCCCAAAACACAATGGGCGATTTAATTTATCAGACGGCTCGCCTGCCCGCGCACCGATCTGCCGCGGTCTGGCCTCTTATCCGCTTGAACTACACGATGGCCGCCTGCGCCTCAATGTGATCCGCCGGGGTGGTGCGGGAGCCCGCGAACAAAAAACCTATCAACTCCGCGTCACGAGTGCACGCAATGTGGCTACCTTCATCCGCGAGATAGAACTGGAACCGGTAAATCCAGCAGACCTCATCGCCTTCACACCCGGCGATTATTTGCAGATCGACATTCCGGCCTATGAAACCATCCGTTTCAGTGATTTCGATATACCTGAGCCCTACGCCAGCGTGTGGAAAGCCCAGCATGTGATTGAGCACGTGGTTTCCAATCCTGAAGCCGGACGCCGCAACAACTACTCGCTGGCAGGAAATCCACAGCTCGAACGCTTGCTTCGGTTCAACATCCGCATCGCCACACCCCCACCCGGTCAGGACTGCCCGCCGGGCGTGGGCTCGAGTTATATGTTCGGTCTCAAGCCCGGTGACATCCTCACGGCCATAGGCCCATTCGGAGATTTCCACATCAAACCTACGCGAAAGGAAATAGTCTACATCGGCGGAGGTGCAGGCATGGCCCCGATCCGCGCGCACATCTCACATCTTCTCGAGACTGAAAAGAGCGCGCGCAGGATTTCCTATTGGTATGGCGCCCGCTCAAAACAGGAAATATTCTATCAGGAATATTTTAGCGATCTGGCCGCGCAACATCCGAATTTCCAGTTCCACCTCGCATTGTCCGCACCCTTACCCGAAGACGAATGGACTGGCCACACCGGTTTCATTCACGAAGTCATGCTGGAGAACCACCTCGCGAGCCATGAACATCCGGAGTCCATTGAGTTCTATCTCTGCGGCCCGCCCATGATGATCAAGGCCTGCACCAAGATGCTCGCCGGACTCGGCGTAAAGGATGAGCAAATCGCCTTTGACGAGTTCTGACGTTGTTGCTTCCCATTTTGATTTTAGATGTGCAGAGTCCTGCCATGCATTCGATGACAGGATTCGGTCGCGCCTCTGCGGCCACCGACGCGTGGCACTCCACAGTGGAAATCAATTCCGTGAACCGCAAGCAAGCGGAGGTGGTCGTGCAGGCATCGCGCGAACTCTCGGAACTCGAGGGGCGCATCCGCAAAATAGTGTTAGGTGTGATTTCACGTGGAAGGATCCAGGTTTCAATCAACCTTGAGCGCGCCCAAGAGAATGCTTCCGCCATCCGAGTGGATGCCACGCTGGCTCTGGCGTTCCGCAACGCTTTCCTTGAACTCGAAAAAAACGTAGACCACCCGGTATTACCAACGGCTGCCGATTACCTCCGCCAACCTGGAATCCTAATACTTGGCAATGGCGAGATAGATGTGGAAGAGGCATGGCTGGCGATAGAACCCGCACTGGATGCTGCGCTCGTCTGTCTGACAAGCATGCGCCGCACTGAGGGTGACCACCTCAAGACTGACTTTCTGGCACGGATCGACACCTTGGTCAGCTTCACCGGGAAAATCGCCACAGAGGCCCCAAGCCGACCTGTCAGGCAGCGCGATTTGTTAGCCAAACGACTTCGCGATGCCGGGCTGGATCTGGATCCCGCGGACGAACGCGTGGCCAAGGAATTGGCACTGTTTGCGGACCGCTGCGATGTGAGTGAGGAACTCACCCGACTGGACTCGCACTTTGCCAAGTTCCGTGAATATCTGGATGCCACGGAACCACCGGGGCGGGCGCTGGATTTCCTTTGTCAGGAAATGTTCCGCGAATTCAACACCATAGGCTCCAAGGCCAACGATGCCGGCATCGCCCAGACAATCGTCGAGTCCAAAACCGAGTTGGAGAAAATCCGCGAACAGGTGCAAAACGTGGAGTAATCAACCGTGCCAGTCGACATTCACCCCGCGGGCATCGATGTGGGTGAAATCCCAATAACCACCCACTCCTCCGTGGAAGAGTCCGAGATTTCGGAGTTCACGGGCCATGGCGGTCACCTGTGACGCTTTCACCGGGAATTTCACATCCGCAGCCACATTGGCCTGATGCCATGAACCGCACTTGGCTCCAGGGCAGCGGGCATTGTAAGGTGGGCAGCGATAGGCGGAAATCACTTCCACTTGACTGACATTCATTTCCTTGGCGATGCGGTCCACTACTTTCAGGGTATATCCCATGCGCTTCCACCATTCCTTGGGTGGCAGGGTATTCCAAATGTTCGCCTTTTGTTTGGCGTGGGACTCTATGACTTGGGCGGGTTTGATCGAATGCAGATTGAGGGTATTCAAATAGCGCAGGTATGCCGGCACCAGTGGACCTTGGGTTGCCAGCCATTCCTCGGGCAGATCCGGCAGACCGGATGCCTGAAAACTCGTGGGAACGGAAACATTCGGACTCGCCTGGACGCCCGACCGAGTCGTAAGGGCACTTGCTCCAGCTGAGGATGCCAACATGCCGAGCCCAGCCCATCCAAGGGTGCCCAAAACGCTACGCCGATCTAGAAGCGACGCATCCGTGGTGGGGCTTTTATCGGGGGAAAACATATCGTATCGGGAAAATTTAATCTGCCTTCTCCAAATGACCGGGCACGGAACACGTGGATTTAGTTAAGACGGCTGAATGAATTCCTGTGAAACAAAGCAAAATAGGGGCCAAGATCAAGCAAAAAAGACCCATCGGCGCTAACCAGCCCCTTCCGCCACCCCTCCACTCCGGGCAAAAACGTATAGCGATACCCGTCGGCGATGCCCGCAATATCCAAGCTGTCCCCCTCCACTCCGGGCAAAAACGTATAGCGATACCCCTAGAATGGGACTGAAAAGCCATTATTACCGCAGCGTCACCCGTTTATTATCCAGCCGCAAAACCTGCCTTGGAAAATCCGGATTCTCCCAACCCACGCCACCCCAGATCCGCAAAAGCACGTGTTTATGCCCCCCCTCGAACTCTTCGGTGGCGAGCATAATCTTCGTGTCGAGTTGTTGGACATCCCATGGATCAGTGGGACCGCCGGGTCGCCACCCACGAGCTTGGAGTTGTTGCAGGAGTTGGTCACGCGTGCTTCCACTGACCGCCAACTCATGCGGATGTCCGGCAGGACGCGCAACATTGTCAGACTTCCACCAATTACACCGCACCGACCGACTCCTAACCCATCCGCGCAATGCTGGCACAAGCCATCCTGCCACTTGCAGTGCAAGACGGGCACGGATGTGAGCGAACGCGGCCGGTAGTCCTCTCAGAGGCAGCATGCGGTTGGTCACCGCCTGATAACCCGCAGTGCCCATTGTCCCATGGTAGATGATGGACCCCGCAGTAGCCCGCACGGGTCCACCACCATAGACGAATCCCCGCCACATCGCGCCGCCGCCTTTCGAAAAATGCTCCGGATGTTTGGCGATGAGCAGGCGCTCGGCCATGCCATAGCCAATTTGCTGGCGCAGAAACGCACGCAGCAGAGGTCGCCGCCAGTGCCAGACGAATGCCCCCGGCGCAAATCCCAGACGATAATCGGCATCACGCAGTCTCCAGCAGAAATCCACATCGTCACCCGCCGTGTGAAATTGCGGATCAAACCCGCCAATGGCATCAAAAGCCTCCTTGGTTACCGTTAGATTGCAGCCTGGCAGGTGCTCGGCGTCCTCATCATCTATCATTACGTGACTTGGCGCACCTGGAGCAGCACACACCACCGCCTCGCGCCATGTGCGCGGCTTGGGCGGCAAATTTGGCCCACCGACAGCAGCGTAGCGCCCATCTGCGAAAAGACGTGAAACACGTGCCAACCATTCCCGGTCTGGCTCGCAGTCATCATCGGTGAAAGCGAGGATTTCCCCCGAAGCGGCAGCCGCACCGGCATTGCGTGCCGCCCCAAGGCCGCACGGATCAAGACGCAGGAGCTTCACCCATGCGAAATGTTCTGCCACGTAATCCGCAGTGCCATCGTCCGAACCATCATCCACGACAATGGTTTCAAACACGGATGGCACCATAGATCTAACATTATTCAAACACCGCCCGAGGCGACCCCGGCCATTGCGAGTGCATACGATGACGGAAAAGCGCGGATGGCGGTCTGCTGACGGTGGAGCCTGGGCGGAGAATTTCGTGATGGCCTCGAGCGCGGGTTTGTCATTCCCTGCGCGGTCGGTCAGACCAAAGTCCCAGTCAGTCACTTCGCTACCGTGATTCCACCAACGGTCGCTCCAAGAATAAACGGTCAAGCCAGCGGTTTCCTCCTCGCTGGAGATCCGGAGCGCCCAATCCAACACTTCCGCCTGGCGCTCCAATCCGTTGCGGCATGAGTCCAGCCCGAATTCAGAGATCACTAACGGACGGTCGCCGGCGATGTGATGCAAGCGTTTGAGATATTTCCGGAATGCCACCGGATCTTCGAGATACACGTTGAAGGCCGAGAAATCCGCGTTTTCCGGTTCCAGATATTCGGTGCCCGGGTAATTGGCGTATGCGAACAAGAGGTCCGGTGCAGTAGCACGGCCGAGTGTGATGAGATCCTCTATCGCTTGCCGCACTTTGACTGGCCCCATCCAGCGGACAAGGTCCGCAGGAATCTCATTACCCACATACACTCCCGCCAGTGCCGGATGCCGCTCAGTCTCCTTGAGCGCACGCACCAAGTCCACCCGCGCCATGCTGTAAAGTGCCGGATGCTGGAAAAAATCCGCATTCTGTCCCCATAAGAGCCCGCCGAACACCCGTAGCCCATGCTGCCGCGCACAATCTAACAAATTTCGATCCGGCATTTCAAACAAGCGGATGGCGTTGAATCCGGCAGCGGCTATGCGCTGGAAATCCGGCTCGAACGAGGCTGGCCAACCGCCCGGAAACGGCCCATAGGTCACCGCCAGCATGTGCGTGCGCTCGTTCCAGGAGCGGAAAAATTTTCCGTCCGTGCTCCAACGTTTTTTCGAATCGCCATCCGCCACGGCCTGATTCTAAATCCCGCCGTGCGGATAACGAAACTCAAATCCACCGGATCAGTTCCGCATCAAGCGATTTGTTTTCATCCACTCACGTCATCCCACACCGCCTTCCCATGAAACCCCTGCAGATCGCCATTCTCGGCTGCGGCGCACGCGGTCGCATCTATTCCCGCATCGCCGCATCGCTGGGAGACCGTTACCAAATCACCGCAGCAGTCGATCCGATAGCGGCACGCCGCGCCGCCATCGTGGAACTCGCCCCGCCCGGAACCATCCGCACGTTCACGAATACAGAGGAGTTTTTCGCGGCGGGCAAGCTGGCTGATGTCCTCATCATCGCCACTCAGGATGCCGATCACTACAGTCATGCAACTAGCGCTTTGCACACGGGATACGATCTGTTGTTGGAAAAACCTGCCTCTGAAACCCTGCAGCGCTGCGAGGCGCTCGACACACTCGCCCGTTCGTTAGGAAGAAAGATCGCGCTGTGTTTCGTGCTCCGCTACACGCCGTTCTATGCCACTGTCAAAAAGGTATTAGACAGCGGACGTCTGGGCAGGATCATCACCCTGCGAGCCAGCGAGGGAGTTGAGCCATTCCACCAGTCCCATTCATTCGTGCGCGGCCATTGGTCGAAATCTGCTTCATCCACGCCAATGATCGTGGCAAAGTGTTCGCACGATGCAGACCTGCTCTGCTGGTTGTCTGACTCACAGCCGCAGTCTGTCAGTAGTTTCGGCCGGCTCGACTGGTTCCATGCGGGCAACGCCCCGGCTGGAGCACCCCTGCATTGCACCGATGGTTGCCCTGTGGCTGCAGAGTGCATGTTTGACTCCCACCGCTACTTAACAGATAGACGCTCCTGGCTCGGGCTGGTCATGGATGGGGCGGATGACGCGGATGAAGCCAGTTGCCTTGATTTCCTCAAGACCTCACCATGGGGGCGCTGCGTCTATCATTGCGATAACGATGCCGTGGACCACCAGATCCTAGGAGTGGAAATGGCCAACGGTATCACCGCTACCCTGACCATGACGGCCTTCGATGAAGGACGGACTCTGGAAATCCACGGCACTCATGGCAGCCTACGCGGTGGAGTGCCGTTCCGCGAGGCAGGGGCACCCGAACTCTGGCTGCGGGACCATCGCAGCGGAGCAGTGGAAAACATCCCACTCCCCTCTGCAGAGGGCGTTGAAGGGTACGCCAGCCATGGCGGCGGAGACTTCGGGCTCATCGACGCACTGGACGGATTTTTCGCAGGGCCATCAGCCATGGAACCCGGCTTGGATGGCCTGGCCGGGCACCGCCTGGCGTTTCTGGCAGAAGAATCCCGCATTCAGGGCGGAGTTCCCCGGGGGATCGCCTAACGCTAAGGCAGCATCGGCGCATCCGGCTGGGCGGGTGAGCCGTCATCTTTCTGATAGTTCACTTTGAGCGCATCTAGACGTTTCTCGTGGATGGCAATGCGTTTGAGAAAATCCTGCAGATTCTTGCCTTCCTTGGGTGACCATGCCACCTCGGCGATGGCGCACGCACGTGGGAAAGCCGCGTATTCCCACTTGCCGAGCGTGGGGATCAGTTCGCTCCACAACTGGCCCTGGCAACCGAGAACCTGCCTGTGTTGCTCAGGCTTTAGATCATCTGGAATCGGATCGAAGTTATACACTTTTTCCATAGGCATGTCGTTGCCCTGGTTTTCAAAAGCCGGTCCGGCAGGGGTGCAGGGCTGACCATGATCCAGATAGGTATTGGCATACATGGCTATCACCATGTCATTGCCCTGCTTGGCTGCGATGGTGGCGGATTCCCATTTGCGCCAGACCATCATGGTGGCGGTTTTTGATAGGCCACCCTCCTGGATCTCGTCCCAACCGATGAGGCGCTTGCCATGGGCGTTGACGATTTTCTCGACACGGTGGATGAAGTAACTCTGAACCTCGTGGCCGTCTTTCAGGCCTTTTTCAGCCATCAGTTTTTGCACCGCCGGACTTTGATCCCATTGTGCCTTTTCCGCCTCATCACCGCCGATGTGGATGTACGGGGAATCCGGGAACATCTCGCTGACCTCGGCGATCACTCCGTCGAGGAAGGTAAAGGTTTCCTCGGACGGGGAGAATGTATAACCGAAAACCCTCCACCACGGTGAAACCACAGGCTTGTAGCCGGGAACATCCTTGTTGCCGAACTCCGGATAGGAAGCGAGCGCTGCGGCAGAATGACCCGGCATTTCTATCTCGGGGATGATGGTGATGAAATGCTCCTTGGCATAGGCGTTGAGTTCCTTGATGTCCTCCTGGGTGTAAAATCCCCCGTATGGCACGCCGTCCTGCACATCCTTGTCCCCGCACTTCGGCGTTCCAATCCTAACTGAACCCACCTCGGTGAGCTTGGGGTACTTTTTGATTTCCACGCGCCACCCGTGATCGTCTGACAGATGGAGGTGCAGGATGTTGAGCTTGTGGATGGCCATTAGGTCTATCATGCGTTTGATAGCTGGAGGCCCGAAGAAATGACGGCTTGTGTCGATCAAAAGACCGCGCCAGGCAAAACGCGGCTTGTCCTCGATGGTCATGGAGGGAATGGCGAGATCGCCTTTTTCATCCTTCACCTCGGCCTGGGCCAAGGTTTGCTTGGCATAAAAAATCCCGTTGGGAGTAGCGGCACCCAGGGTTATTTTTTCCGGGGTTACCTTGATCTGATAACCTTCCTTGCCCAAGACTGACGCAAGCGCCGGAACGATCCGCGTTTCCAGCTTCAGATCCGATGGATTCTTCACCTTAAATCCGGGACTATGCTCAATGAGAACCACCTTGACTGGGCGCGGCATGAAGGAGGGTTGTTCATTTACCGGCGCGGAGGGCTCAGCCATGACAAGGCTGGCAGTGAGCGCGGAGGCTAGGGAAATAATGGCAGACAGAACTTTCATACGGGGCCAGAATCCTTGATTCTCCACCCACCAGCAAGCGAATGTTGGGCAATCCGGCTGCAGGCGGCTGAAACCGCCTGAATTCACGAATTTTCCCCTTGCCGCCACTTGCAAGGCCGGAAATTGAGGATTTCAGCAAGAAATGGCTTTACAAGGGGGGCCTGGCGCATAGCCTTCGCGCCCCGGTTGGCAGCACGCCAACGCTCCATCCCAACCTCTTCACGCCATGAAAGTCCTTTCTTCCCTCTCCTCCGCTAAGCGCCGTCACGCCGACTGTCAGGTCGTGAAACGCAAGGGCACGGTGTATGTGATCTGCAAGTCCAACCCGAAGTTCAAGGCCCGCCAAGGTGCCACCGCCGGTACCCGCCTCTCGAAAAAGGGTCTGTGACGGATTCTCCGAAATGATTTTTCTGATTCGTTTGTTTTTTGGTTTCCAAAAAAGCGGCCTACGGGCCGCTTTTTTTGTGTCTCGGATTTCAGTGCCAGAATTACCGATAGACACCCTTTCAAGCATCAATCGAGGGTTTCCACTGCGATTTGTGAGGGAACAGGCGCCAAAGCAAAAAGGGGCCGCGCACACGCGCGACCCCCAAAAGCTGTTGTCATGAAACTCATCAAAACCAGGGACCTCTCCCCTCGACGTGCGTAAGATGGCCCCTGACCGGGATTCTGTCATGTCCCTAAATATGGGGACATGGCAGCAGTCCCCTAGCTTGCGGGTGTTTACTCAGTTTCTGCGGACGCGTGGCGGCGCACGATCTCCTCCAATGCGGGCATCTGGTCCTCCATAGCCTTAACGAAGGCGAACTGGTTGCGACAGCGGTCGAGGTTATGCCCCGGGCGGCTGATTTTGAAATACACGTCACCAGAGATATAGTCAGTCAGGAAGCGGATCCCGCACTCCAGGGTGAGCAATTTGCCGGAGAATGCGAGGTTGGCACGCTCGGCCCCATTGAGGAAAGTGGCGCTGGAGAGGTAGCCTGTGACAAGCGCCTCAAAGCGGTCCAAACGCACGCCGATATTGGCGGGATCCGGATCATCCTCGCGAGTGGTTGGGGCAGCAGTGCGCACCATATCGCCAAAGTCATAGAGAGCAGAGCCGGGCATGGTGGTGTCCAGATCGATCACGCACACCCCTTCTGCTGTAATATCGTCCAGCAAAACATTGTTGAGCTTGGTGTCGTTATGGGTGACGCGCTCCGGGATTTCCTCGGCGGCAATCAGGTCGGTGATGCGCGAACAATCGGCGGCACGGGCACGGGCGAAGGCGATTTCCGCAGAAACCTCGGACACGCGGCCGATGCAGTCCGCGGCGATGGCGGCCTCAAGCGCAGCGAGGCGTTTGGGCGTGAAGTGGAAATCCGGAATAGTTTCGTGCAAGCGCGGGCCTCCTAGGGTGGCCGCGAGTTTTTGGAAACTGCCGAATGCACGGGCTGCCTGATAGGCCTGCTCATTGGTTTCAATTTCGTCATATCCCCGGGCACGTTCAATAAACGGATAGATACGCCAAACATTGCCTTCCGCATCAATGGCATAAGGTTTGCCATCACGCGCGGGAATGCAGGTGAGAGTGCGGCGCAGAGCCTCCAGGTTTCCCTGCGCGTGCAACGTGTCGAGCGCGTGCCGGGTGACTCGCGCCACGTTCTCCATCAAGAGCACCGGTTGTTTGAAAACGTTGTGGTTGATCCGCTGGACAACGTAGCGCAGCCGCTGGCCGGCCTGATCAAACCATGCACAATAGGTGTCGTTGATGTGGCCGGAGCCATAGGCGTACGCATTTACAAAGTCGGCGCGCATATCAAACAACGCGGTGATAGAGCGGATATCGTGAGTGGCTGGTGAGGATGACATGATTCTGGATATTGGTTTTCATCTGCCGGACCAAGGCCCGGATCTGACACATCATGAAAGCTTGTCCGGGTATTCGCCCGCGGCAATCAAGCGCTGGATGGATTCCACGACTACGGGTTTGTCCTGGGGATAAGTGACACCGAACCACTGACTGGTGGTCGTGAGCACCGGGCAGCGGGCATGCCCAGCATGGATGAGATGATCTACCACCGTGGGGATGTAACATTCAGACTTCAACTGCCCGCCGGATTCAGTCAGAAAACGGGTAAAAGCCTCCTCTAGCAGGCCAAAGAATGCAGGACCGAAGGCCCAGAAATTCATCGAGACCAGAGAACCCGCAGTCACCACATGGCGCCGACCATCAAGGGCATTGCCACGGACAAGACCGTCATTCTCACGTTCTATGTCCAGGTATTCCTCCACGTTAGTTAAAAACCCTTCCTCATTGATCTGGCAAATGCCGCGGTTGACATGGCCGTGTTCAGAAAGGGTGTTTTCCAGCGGATAGCCGACCAGGGCCAATTCATTGGTGGTGCCAGGCGGCAGGCTGTCGAAAAACGCGGTCGCGCGGAAGTATGCGTCACGGCCATAAAAATCATCGGCATTGATGACAGCGAAGTGTTCATGCACCGCGTGGCGTGCGGAGCGCACAGCGTGCGCGGTCCCCCAGGGTTTTTCCCGTCCTTCCGGCACGCTGAAACCGTCTGGCAGGTCATCGAGTTTCTGGAACACATAGTCCACTGCAATACGATCTGCAAACCTGCTGCCTATCCCCTGCCGGAAGGCATCCGCGAAGTCCTCCCGGATAATGAAAACCACCCGACCGAAACCGGCGCGGATGGCGTCATAGACTGAGTAGTCGAGGACGGTTTCCCCGTTGGGACCCATAGGATCAATTTGTTTGAGGCCGCCGTATCGGCTGCCCATTCCGGCGGCTAGGACTAGAAGTGTCGGTTTCATGAATCAGATGGAGGAAGGAGAAAAAAAACACGCGGGTGACATGAGTTTCCCCCGGCGGCATGGGAAATGCCAATTGGCGGCACGCCTTGCAACCCTCGAAATAGGGAATCTCGGGAAAATTCCCCACATCCGCCTTATGCCGGGGCTCAGGTCACGGTTGTTTCATGACAAAATCAGCCACCACCATCCGGTGGTCACTGAAGCGCGTGGTGACGGTCGTAAAGCGGACCGGCGTAAAGTGTCTCGTGGCATAGATGTGATCAATGCGCAGGATGGGGAAATGGCGTTGATAGGTATCCCCCCAGCCGGTACCAATCGCGCAGAAGGCATCCACAAAATCGCGGTCGAGCCCGCGCAGAACGATGTCGGTGGCCGGAGCATTGAAATCTCCGCCAAACAACGTGGGCGTGTTAGACAAATTCGTGGTTTGCCCCAGAACACTGCGGACCAATGAAAGTTCGTCGTGGCGCCTCGCGCGGTTAATCCGGTGCTCGCGCCAGGTCAGGCGTCTCCAGAACCTGAGGTCGGTGGCGGCTGACAAAAGATGCACGTTAACAACTTCCACTGACCGTCCATCCGGAAGCACAATGGTGACCTGCTGGTTGCACCAGAAGGGCTTGTTAGCATCGCTCCCGGTGGGGCCGTCGACCACTCGCTGGATTTTTCCTCGCGTGACAATACCGTTAGTCTGCCGCGCGCGGAAATCACCATGGTTACCGTAAAGCACCCTGGCGACCTCCGCGACCAGTGGTGCTGGCGCGTCCTGGAGGAGGACGATGTCCGGTTGCCAGACAGCAATGTCAGGGGTGGGGTCTCCGGTGAGGAGCATATTGCAGTTGAGGGAAACCACACGGATGACCGGGCCACCCTGATAGACCGCTGCGGGGCCGCGTTGCAGCGCGGGCTTGCCAATATGCATCAGGGCGTGAGCCTCGTCGGCACCAGCCAGCACTGTCACGCACCACACGCCAGCTACGATCACTGGCAGCCGAACGCGCAATAGATAGAACGCCACGGCGCACAACGATATTCCAATAACACCCCACAGCCAGATGGGAAGTACGGTGATAGCGGCGAAGTGGTCCGACTGCCACACAAAACACCAAACGATGAAAAGGTAAAGCGCCAGGGAAATACCAGTTAGAAACCATCCCGTAATGCGGCGGAGCATAGACATGGTGTTGTAACCCCAAATCCTAATGGTAATTTTCCCCTGAAGAGATCTAGAAGGCAGCGAGGACAGTCATCTGAAATCTGCTATTTTAGATTTCATACAGCCCCGTCCTCACATCCCCGGGATATTGAGGCCACCAGTGAGTTTTTTCATCTCTGCGGCAGCCTGCTCCTTGCCCTTGGTGATGGCTTCCTGAACACCCTTGAGCACCAGTTCCTCTAGGAATTCCACGTCGGACGGATCCACCAGCGAAGGATCGATCTTGATGGCCAGCACCTCACCGGCACAGGTGGCGATGACCTTGACCTTGCCGCCGCCCACCGTGACATCCACGGTCTGGATGGCGAGCTCTTCCTGTTTTGCTGCGAGCCCGGCCTGCATCTGCTGGGCTTGTTTCATGAGTTTGGCAATGTTCATTGGGCGTGGTGTGGGTGGTTACTGGGAACGATTGGCACACTCGCAGGGCTGGGCGGGCGAGTCAAGACCGCCTGCGCGGGCATCCGGATGGACTTTATAGTGCGCCGAAACGGCGATGACGGCGGCGATATTCCTGAACAGCCTCGTTGAGATCGTTACGGCGGAAATCCGGCCAGTATTTTCTAACTATTACAATCTCGGCATAACTGATCTGCCATAACAGGAAATTCGAGACGCGCATCTCTCCGGAAGTGCGGATGAGCAGGTCCGGATCGGGAATGCCAGCCGTCTGGAGACGGGAGCAGAACAGCGCATCATCTATGCTATCCGGGTTAATTTTTCCGGCAGCGGCATCTGCAGCGAGCGAGCGAGCAGCGGACACAATCTCCTCCCGGCCGCCATACGACAGAGCCAGCACCAGGGTGACAGCCGTGTGGTCCGCCGTGCGGGCCATGATTTTATCTAGCAATTTCCGGGTTTTGGCTGGCAGTCTTTCCAGTTGGCCTATCGCCAGCAATCGGATGTTTTGCCTATCGAGATCCTTGGCCTTCTCCGCCAGGAAACGGTCCAACAACGCCATCAGTGCTTTGACTTCGGCTGCCGGTCGGTTCCAGTTCTCAGAAGAAAACGCGTAGAGTGTCAGGTATTCAACTCCAAGATCAATGCATGCATCGGTGACCTCACGCACGGATTCCGCGCCAGCGCGGTGTCCTTCGCGGCGCGGCAGGCCGCGTTCTTTCGCCCAGCGTCCATTGCCGTCCATGATAACGGCGATATGGCGGGGGGTGTCTGGGAAATCGGGCATGCCGGGAAATTTACTCTGATAGAATTATGATGCCACCAGCGTTTGTTTTCTATCCGGGCCCACGCCTACAAATGTGACTGGCGCTCCACAGAGTTCACCGAGGCGGTTCAGATAGGCCTTGGCGCGCTCGGGGAGTTGGTCATAGCCGGTGCTGGCAGTGGTGTCTTCGCACCAGCCAGGCAGTGACTCATAAACCGGTACGGCGCGGTCCCATGCCGAGCGGTCAGCGGGCGGCAGAGAGTGGATCACTCCGTCTATATCGTAGGATGTGCAGATCTTCAGGCTCTCATAGGCATCAAGGCCATCCAAGTTGGTGACCGCCAGATCGGTGACACCATTGACCATGCAGGCGAAGCGGAGCAACACGGTGTCTAACCAACCACAACCGCGCGGGCGGCCGGTGGTGGCGCCGAATTCGCGGCCCAGCCCATGCAGATAATCAGACAGCCCTTCGTCGCCCGTGGGGAAAGGCCCGGAACCGACACGTGTGGTGTATGCCTTGCAAACACCGACCACTGAATCAATCGCGGTGGGTGGCAAGCCAGAACCGGTGCAGGAACCACCAGCGGTGGTGTTGGAGGAGGTGACAAAGGGATAGGTGCCGAAGTCGATGTCGAGCAAGGTGCCTTGCGCACCTTCGAACAACAGTCTCTTACCGGATTTCCATGCCGCATGCAGAACAGGGATGGTGTTGGTAACGTGCGGGCGGAGACGATCAAAAGCAGTGTAAACCTCCTCAATCACCTGGGCGGCATCGAACGTAGTCAGATCATAACGGGCAAGCACCTCGTTAGCCTCAGCGACACGGCGGGTGATCTGGGCAGTGGCAAAGTCTTCATCTAATAAATCCGCCATGCGCAGCCCGCACCGGTTGATCTTGTCGGCATAGGCAGGACCTATGCCACGCTTGGTGGTGCCTATCTTCCGCTCGCCCAGAGACGCCTCGCGGGCTGCATCCAGTTCCTTGTGGAAAGGCAGCACCACATGCGCACGGTCGGATATGAGAAGTTTCTCCGGAGTGATGGCAATGCCCTGTGCCTCTATCCGCTCGATTTCCAGAACAAGACCTACGGGGTCGATGACCACACCATTGCCGATGATATTGACTTTCGAGTCCCACAAAATGCCGGAGGGCAGGAGATGGAGCACATGTTTTTTCCCATCGGCGATGACCGTATGGCCCGCGTTGTTTCCGCCCTGCCCGCGGATGATGATATCTGAGGATTCAGTCAGGTAATCGACGATTTTGCCTTTGCCTTCGTCCCCCCACTGGAGGCCGGTAATGATGGTGTTCATGAAGTGGAAAAAAGATGGAACGGGAGCTTAGCTGATCAAGTGCGCGCCCAGCGATGGGCGTGAGGCGAAGATTTGGGGGGTGATGCCTGTGGCTTTTTCGTATTCCGCAGAGAGGACTTCGGCGATTTCTGATGCCTTGCGGGACTCGCAGAGAGTGACTGTGGAGCCGCCGAAGCCGCCACCAGTCATGCGCGCACCGATGACACCGCCGTTACGGCCAATCTTACGGGCGATGTCGACCATAATGTCGAGTTCCGCACAAGACACTTCGAAGTCATCGCGCAGAGAATCATGGCTGGCAGCCATGAGCGGGCCGAGAGTCTCGAAATCGTTTCTGGCCAGTGCGGCAGCGGCGGCGATGGTACGGGAAATCTCACCGACCACATGACGGGAGCGGCGGTTCACCGGTGCGCCCAGTTTGTCCCAGCTTGCCTGCACATCTGCGGCTGTAACGTCGCGCCAAGAGGCTTTACCGAGAATGGCCAATCCGTCTTCGGTGTGTTTGCGGCGTGAGGCGTAACCACCGTCCGAGAGTTCATGGTGGACCATCGTATTGGAGATTAACACGGTGAGATCCGGGTTCTCGAAGGGCACGAGTTCCGGCTCACCGGACAGGCAGTCAATGAGGATAAGGCGGTTAGGTTTTCCGAAAGCGGAGGCGAACTGGTCCATGATGCCGCACGGGACTCCGGCGAAATCGTGTTCGGCCTTCTGGCAAAGAAGAGCCTTTTCCCGGGTGTCGAGACGGGTATCTAACAAGCCTTCAAGAAAAGTGGCGGTGGCGCATTCGAGTGCAGCGGAAGAAGAAAGCCCTGCACCACCGGGCACAGACGAGAGAATGAAGGCATCAAAACCCGGAATGTGATGGCCACGGTCCTGAAAACCGCGGATGACGCCACGCAGATAGTTCGACCATTTCGGATCGCCGGGTTCCTGGGGCTTGGATAGATCTAGAATGGCGCTTTCCTCACCCAGTGCGGTGCCTATGCGGGCTTGGGAAGTGCCATTGGTACAACCGGCGATGACCACGTAGCGGTCAATGGCAAAGGGCATCACGAAGCCATCACAATAGTCGATGTGCTCGCCGATGAGGTTTACGCGGCCGGGTGATGCGGCGGTGATGGTCGCCTCGGATTGGAAGCGGGCTAGCAGGCCCGTAGCGGCGTCGGAAACGAGGTCGGTGAGGTTCGGATTAATCTGGAGCATCGGGGAATTCTATTGGGTTAATTCGGCGGTGGAAGGCTGGTCGAGACGACGGCGGTAGCTTTCCACCGCCTGAGTCCAGATGGAATGGATGCCCTCCATGGAGCGCAGCCACACCGCACGATGCATCATCAGCATCGCCGGGGCAAGGTAGAGTAGCTCGGAGAGTTCGTTTTTTGTAAGTCCAGCTGGCCCTTCCGCAAGACAACGCTCGGCTAATATCTCCTCAGCGGCAGTCAATTCGCTCTGCTCAGTCGGTTCCAGCAAGGAGACATGCACACCATTGACGTAGGGATCCACTACGGCGGAGATAATCCCCCGGCGACCTTCTACCGTGGCATCTAGCGCAGGATCCACAGCGGATGTGGCTGTGTCTGCATAGCGGATGACCTGGGGTGGATTGAGTTCCTCTGCCGTGGAAAGAATCTTGCTCCTAGCCAGCGCCCGACCGTAGCGGGCGCGGCTGGTCCACACCGAAACAGGCGCGGACAATACCAGGCCTAACAATATTGGTGACATCCAGGCGGTAAAGGTGACACTGATTTTCAGGGCAATGAACGACCAAATCACCCCGAGCACGGTGGGGAACGCGTGGAAACGGATGGCGTCTCCCCAGGACGTGCCATCGTTTTCCCGGTTCTGGTTGCCCCAGCCTACGGCACGACCAATGAAGATTTTGAAAACCATGACGGTGTGGGCGGCCATTATGCAGGGCGCGAGCAGCATGGATACGAAGGTTTCCAGCAGTGCACCTGCAAGTATGGGAATCATGCCGCCAAAAGAGCGCCGGGTGCGCGAGGATAGGATCGCACCAATGACTGCCAGGATTTTGGGCAGGAAGAGCAGGGCAAAAATGGAACCCGTTAGAATGAGGGTCTGCCCCATGCCGCTGATGTGAAACCACCGGGCCACATAACTATCAAACGGCAGCACGCTGAGATTGCTGGAATAGCGGTCCCACGCGATCCAAGTTCCTAACAATAAAAAAAGAAACCACAGCGGGCTACCTAGGTAGGCCATGATACCCATGAACAGATGCATGCGCACTGAGAAAGGCAGCTTACGGGCGAAGATCAGCCAGAGGTGCTGCAGGTTGCCCTGACACCAGCGGCGGTCGCGGATCAAGTGGTCCATCAGCGTGGGCGGGGCTTCCTCGTAGGTGCCCTCAATATCCCACGCCAACCATACTTCCCACCCTTGGCTGACCATCAGCGCGGCCTCTACAAAATCGTGGCTGAGAATACGGCCGCCGAAGGGCTCTCGACCAGGGAGAGCGGGGAGCTCGCAGAATTCGGAAAACGGCTTGAGCCGGATCAGGGCATTATGGCCCCAGTAACTGCCGCCTGAAAGTTGCCAGAAGTTAAGCCCGCGGATGAACAGTGGCCCGTAAAGACGCATGGCGAATTGTTGAAGCCGTGTGAACACGGAAGCGCCGCGGATTAGCTTTGGAGGAGTCTGGAGAATGCCCAGCCGCGGGTAGGTCTCCATGATGCGGGCCATGGTCACGATGTCTGCACCATCCATCAGGCTGTCCGCATCCAAAACCAGCATGGCCTCGTATCCACCACCCCACGTGCGGACGAAGTCGCCTATGTTCCCGGCTTTGCGGTTCTCGTTATTTTTACGACGTCTATAGTAGATCCTTCCGAATCCTCCGAGGCGGCGGCATAGGTTGGTCCATGCGGTTTCCTCCATCACCCAGAGGTCAAGATCGCGGGTGTCACTGAGGATGAAGAAGTCGAAGGACTCCAGATGGCCGGTGTCCTTGATAGATCGATAGATGGCCTCGATCCTGGCGCAAATGCGCACGCTGTCTTCATTGTAGACCGGCATCACCACAGCATGGCGGGCGCGCAGCGGTCCGGTTTGCCCGTCGGCTAGCTTGGTGATGCGCACCGCACCTCCGCGACTGGTGAGCCGGGCAAAGGCACCGAAGATGGCGTGAAAAGACCCCAGCACGAGCAACCCGTTGAGCACGATGAATACGACCAGCAGTGGGTAATGCGCCTTCTGCCAGCTCATGCGCCAGAATAAGTCGGCCAGCCACAGCGTGGTGGCCAGATTCACAAGCCCCACGCTGCCGAAAAACAGAATGCGCCGCACCAGCGTGCGGAAGCGCCCGTAGAACGGCCGTCCGGCGGCAGGTGGTGACAGGTCTGGAGTTTCCATCAGTGGAGGAAGAAATACCATGCGGCTAACAGAATAACTAAAGACAGCACACCCAGAAACATGAAGCGCACGATGGGCTGGCGGTCCATGGTTTCCCACCATTGGGCGGCACCGGTGCCGATTGCGTTGAGTTCGAGCGGTTTGGGGACCATGGTCAAGGTCTGGAAACGCGGTCCCGCCGCGAGGTAGGATTTACTCATGGCCTGCACGAATTCCTGCGGCCATGGCGATGGCGTTAGAAAGACCCCCTGCCATTTGTCGGGCATCCCGGCCAGCAGAAGCGCGAGGCGACCGCGGGCCGCGAGGCGGCGGTTTTCCAGCGGCACGTCGAGCACGTCCTGGGTCCACTCTGCAATCTCGGTGAGGGCTTCCTCCATGGCGAGAAGGCGCGCAGGCTTTTCCGGTTCATCGATGCGCCGCGCGGAAGCACGCCAGAGAATGCTGCGCACGAGTTCCGCTACGAGCAGGCGGTTGCGCAGGCGCAGGGCTTGGAGGTAAGCCTCGACAGCGGCGTATGCCTCTTCCCATTCGATGAGTTCCTCCTCGCTCAGCGGCCGGAGAGTATCTAGGGAGTGACGCGGTGGACCCATGTTTCTGTTAGGAAATTATCACCACGTTTCAGACAGCACCGGAGCTCGACAGGTCCGGCTTCCGACAGTTTGGCGCCTTCCGTGGCGGGCGTGATCTGGAAGGATACGCGCCAGCGTTCCTCGGGCATCGGTTGCACGGCCACGCCCACAATCTTGATCTTTTCCGCATTGGCGCCCACGGCTTCCACATGAGCACTGATAGGCACTTCACTTTCCTGGGTCAGGACGTTACCGGCGAACTCGACGATGATGGTGCGTTGTTCGCTCTGCCCTTCGGGAGCGCCGGTGCGGGTGGCTACCACATGCCCGTCCGCCATGGAGGGGTCCTGATCCATTGTCCAGTGTTGGCGGTAGGAAAACTCGATGCGATCCCCCGGTTGCGGGGTTTTTTCCGGTTCCCACATGGCCACGATGTTGTCCTCGGATTCCTTGCAGGTGGGCATTTCAATCAGCATCACGCGACCAGGTCCCCAGTCAGAAGTCGGCTCGATCCAAAGTGAGGGACGCTGCTGGAACGCTGAGTCTGGGTCTTCATAGGCGGCGAAGCGGCGATCGCGCTGGAGCAGGCCGAAGCCGTCGCACTTGTCCATCTTGAAGAAACTGAGTTCCAGCTTGCCGGAATCATTGCTGAGCGGACGCCACAGGCGCTCGCCTGTGCCCATGCGGATGGCCAGTCCATCGGAATTATGCACCTCGGGCCGGTAGTCATCAAAGCGACGGCGGGAGTTTTCCCCGAACCAGAACATGCTAGACATCGGCGCTATCCCCAGGCGCTGCACCGCACGGCGGGTGAACAGCACGGCCTTCACGTTGATGATCGTTTCGTTTCCGGGATTGATCTTGAACGAGTAGGCACCGGCATAGGAAGGACCATCTAACAAGGCATAAACGGTCGCACTGGTGTCTTCCTTTTCAGGCTTGCGCAGCCAGAACTCCCGGAAGCTGGGGAGTTCCTCGGTCACTCCCTCGACACCGGCGTCCACGGCGATACCGCGCGCGGATAGCCCGTAGTGCTGGTTTTTCCCAAGGGCCCGCCAGAAGCTGCTGCCTTGGAAAGCCACCAGTTCATCGAATCGGTCCGGCTTGTTGAGTGGCGTGTGGAGCCGGAACCCGGCGAAGCCGCCATCCGGCGGGAGATCCCCGTGTTTCTGCAGCAGAGGGCCATAGTTGAAGTAAGCCTCCGCCAGACGGATCTGCTGCTGGTGACTCTTGGTGAATTCGTTAAGGATCACCGGCTCGCGGTAAATGTAGCCGGGGTGGAAAAACATCGCTTGGAACGGCAGGTTCTCAGAAGCCCACAGTGCCTGGTTTTTGTTGAATTGGATGTCCTGATACTGCTTGAAGTCCAGTTTCTTGATCCAGTCCGGCAGGCTGTCGACGTTGAGCGGCACGTAGGGCTTGTTCGCCAGATCCCTTGCCCGGCTTTGGATGGTCTCAAAACCGACATCCTCACGTTCCCATGTTTGACAGAATGCAGTCGACGTGAGGGCGAGGGTGGCTATGAAAGTGGATAACCTTGGCACAGCGATGGTCATAGCCTGCCACAAGGGGTCCCGTCAAGAATGGGTGTGGGTAATTCTTCGGTCAAAAAATCAGATATTCCGCAGTTGGCGGATCGCAAAGACGTGCGTATAATTCCCTCGTGGCATCTGATCCTTCCAAGTCCAATGTGCCGGTCCAGCTCCGTGGCAAGCTGTTGATCGCGGACCCCTCGTTGAGGGATGGCACATTTGACCGCGCTGTCATCCTCCTGACCGATTATCAGGCGGGTGAAGGAGCATCCGGGCTCATTTTGAACCATCCGACCGGCAAGGTCGTAGGCGATTTCCTTCACGGCAAGGAATTCGCAAGGCTGCAACATCTGGCTGTGCATGAAGGCGGGCCCGTGCTGCACGACCAACTAACCTTCGCCTCATTTTGGTGGAGCAAAAAACTCGGGCTCCGCTGGTCTCTCCGCATCGCGGCCAAAACAGCGGCCGCTCATGCCCATCAACCGGGCCGCATCGTCAGGGCCTTCCTCGGCTATTCCGGGTGGAGCCCCGGCCAGCTTGAAAACGAGCTGGTCCGCCAGTCGTGGTTCCCCGTCGGTCCGCAGCCAGACTTGCTCGGCCACGATCATGACCGCGTCCTGTGGTCGCAGTTGCTGCGCGGCTTGTCTCCCATCCACAAGATCCTGGCCGAAGCCCCGCAAGATCCGTTTTTGAACTGAGATCGGGAAATTTTAGGATTTTCGTGGTTTCAATTCCGGCCTTCCCTTTCTATTTGGTCGTCCGACCCGCCCTATCTCGTTAGGCATACTGCTTGCCAAAACCCCGCCAACTCCCAAGCATCCCAAAGCGCCAAGGCCCGAATGGCCGGGCCTTCTTCCCATTCTTCTCTTCCTCTTCCCTTCAAAAATCACAAATTCAACAATCATCAGTCGTCAATCTCTTCTCTTTGAAGGGCCAAAGTGCCCGACCCATCCCAGCCCAGGGCAACGCCTGGGATATCAGAGTCCCTTTGAAACCAGCCCTGTAAGGGCGGCCTAAACCCAGACATAGCGTTAGTCGAACCGATTCTAATTCCGCCATTCTTCTCTTCCCCTCTGCGCTCTCCGCGCCTCCGCGTTGAAATCCCTCTGCCTCTCTCCCCATTCTTCCCTTCAAAAATCACAAATCAACAATCATCATTCGTCAATCTCTTCTCTTTGAAGGGCCAAAGTGCCCGACCCATCCCAGCCCAGGGCAACGCCCTGGGATATCAGAGTCCCTTTGAAACCAGCCCTATAAGGGCGGCCTAAACCCAGACATAGCGTTAGTCGAACCCCTTCTCATTCCGCCATTCTTCTCTTCCCATCCGTGTTCATCCGCAGTTCTATACTCTTCCACCCAATTACCCACTTCTCCAGCCCAGAAAAGCGGCGGAATCTCTGCAACACCCTACCCCGCCTCCTTTGCGCCTTTGCGCCTTTGCGCGAGACACTCTTCTCATTCTTCTCTTCCTCTTCCCATCAACAATCAACATTCATCAATCATCATTCGTCAATCTATTCACTATTCAACCCATCAATCTCTTCCCTCCGCGCCCTTTGCGTAAGCCCCTCTTCCACTTCCCTTCATGACCGATCCGCAGATCCTCTTCAGTCCCATTGATGAAATCATTGCAGAAATCGCCGCCGGCAGGATGGTGATCTGCGCGGACGATCCCTCTCGTGAAAACGAGGCGGATCTGGTCGGTGCGGCCTCGCTCTGCACTGCGGAAATGGTCAACTTCATGGCCGTGCATGCCCGTGGCCTGATCTGCGCGCCGCTCTCAGCCGGACGCACCGAGGACCTGAACCTCCCGCAGATGACACGCCGCAACCACGAGGGCCAGAAAACCGCCTTCACGGTGAGCGTGGATGCCGCCCATGGCATCACCACCGGCATATCAGCCGCGGACCGCGCGCTGACCATCCGCCTGTTAGCCGATCCCTCCGCCCACTCAGAATCCTTTGTCAGACCCGGCCATGTGTTTCCCCTGCGCGCCGTGCCGGACGGCGTATTGCGCCGCGCCGGTCACACCGAGGCCGCCATCGACCTCACCCGCCTCGCCGGACTGCCCGAGGCCGCAGTGATTTGTGAAATCATCAATGACGACGGCACCATGGCCCGCGTCGGCAGTCTCGGCACCTATCAGCAACGCCATGGTCTCAAGGCCTGCAATATCGCCCAGCTCATCCAATACCGCCGCCGATCGGAAAAACTCGTCGTCCGCGAGGAATCCGTCAAAATGCCCACCGATTTCGGCGAGTTCGATTGCCATCTCTATCGGGTGATTACGGATGACAGCCACCACCTCGCCCTCAGCCGCGGGCCCATCGATACCTCCAAGCCCATCCTCGTGCGCGTGCATTCGGAGTGCCTCACAGGTGATGTCTTCCACTCCATGCGCTGCGATTGCGGCGGCCAGCTTGCCGCTGCGCTCGAACATATCGCCCGTGATGGTGGCGTCCTGCTCTATCTGCGCCAGGAGGGCCGCGGCATCGGCCTATCCGCTAAAATCCACGCCTACAAACTTCAGGAACAGGGACTCGATACCATCGAGGCCAACGAAAAACTCGGCTTCGCCTCCGACCTCCGGGACTACGGCATGGGCGCTCAAATTCTCAGCGACCTCGGCCTGCGCCGCATCCGCCTGCTCACTAACAACCCCAAGAAAGTCATCGGCCTCGAAGGCTACGGCCTCGAAATCGTCGAACAACTCCCCATCAGCCTGCCCTCTAACCCCCACAACGAAAAATACCTCGAAACCAAACGCACCCGCATGGGGCATACGTTGTAAGGGGGTGGAGCGGAGCCAATGTCAATTGGGAAATCACACATGATGTCAATTCGGCCTCACGAATCTTACATGTGTCATTTCTGCCTTTTACACTTCATACGAACAATTTGCCCGTCAAGGACTATTGTCTTTGTGCGGTTCGGCGTAAGGCAAGCTTCAAGATCGAGATCAACAGCTTCGTAGTGATAACCCTCGTATTCTTTTGGGATTTGTGTTTCCATCTGTAACAATTGTCCTGAATTTACTCCTATTTGTTTTCTGTCAGATACAGATATCTTAAAAAGTTGGGTTCGATCGAAATTAGGATATATTTTTATTACCAACACATTTTTAGAGTCTTTCTCATATCTCCCTTCGACTTCTAGGCGGCCTTGTGCAATTAAGCAATCTCTGCCGCTTGCTGAATGATTCAAAATCAATATACTTATTTTGCCTTTATCGTCGAAGAAAGCAGTTCCTTCAAGTTCAGGACTCTCATCTTCAGATTGTGAAATCATTACCGCAGCCGCATGCCTATGGTAGAGAACGGAAACGCCAAGTAAGCACATTATGATTAGCAATATTCCTATAATTATTCTTATTCTTTTGGTTGCCAAAATAACATATTTGGGGTCAGTCCCCGCAGTGAAACATTTTTTCAAGTTCATTGAGTTTTTTGTAGTTTCGATCTCTTTTCACGATGCCCACCTGGCGGCTTACAGAGCCAGGATGGCCCATACTCAGCCTCTTGGCAATCCATTCGGTGCTCACCGCTGTTCGCCCTCGGAGCAAGGCTGCCATCAGTGCCTTGCGCTCATCGCCTTTCCTGAGGCTGCCCAATTCCCTTGCCTGAGTCGGTAGACCTATCCCTGCACCGCATTTCTGAATCATCTGCTCGGCATCCCTTTCACCATAATCTTTCTCCATACCTGCGGCTTTCCTGCGCTCTCGCGTCTTGATCCCTTTCTCCTTATCCACCAAGGCTAGCAGTCGGTCCCGGAAGCTGTCCTCCCCCAAATACCACCCCCGGCGCAATGCCTCCTGCGCCACCGGGTCTATCTTGCCGCCCTTTTGGGCCGCCCGCGCCTCAAGCCATGCCACGTATGCGCGCCGTCCGCGACCGTCCTTTGCGAGTTCAAAGGAATTGAGCACCCGTTCCGTCTCCATCCACGGCGGCACCTTGCCGCCCGCATAAGAAAGCAGACTGCTCCACCGGTAGCTAAGCAACTTGCCCGCCCGCCCACCTGCCAGACCCGCCCTTGCTGGATTGAGATGGATATAATCCGCCACGATCTTGAAATAGCTTCCACCAGCCTCCTCGCCATTCACCACCACCGACTTGTAGCGTCCTTGGAAGACATGGCCGCAGCGCTGCCGCCGCAGGTTCCATCCTTGGGAGTATACTCCAAGCATCCATTTCATCCCGGAGACCAGATTCGGCTCGGGCGTTTCCAGCAGCAGGTGGAATGATTATATTGGTTGCCAAAAAGATTGCCGAAAGGCCGAGCGCTGAAGCGCCGGGTCCAAGGCGTGACGAGGGAGTGGATGAACATCCTCGACCGAGGAATAACGCCGGAACCGGGGTTTCAGCGCCGGAATTGGATTTCTTTTTACCCGCGCAGCGGCAAGAATTCCAAACCCCAACTATCCCGTTTCGGCAAGAATTTTTGGCAATCAGTATACCCATGAGCACCCAGGCATGCACCCGCCAGCCAAACCTTCCATGCGCCCTCGCCAGCAAATCCGTCCACGCGAAGCGGTCCTTGTCATCTTCAAACACATTCTTCCCGCCATCCCCGCGCGCCATCACATGATAAACCGCTCCCGCCGCCTCATATCGCAATGGTCTCGCCATGCGCAACCTTCTTCCATCCTCAACCTCATGTCAATGTCTGTTATTTGGGACTGACCCCGGAGACAGATTGGCCGTTAGATATAATTTTCCCAGCTTCAATCCATCGCTGTGTATTTGCACTCATTATTTTATCACTGTCGCCGCTCTTTTGGCAAATTCAAAGGCAGCTTGGGTTTCTTCGGTCGCTAACTCAGCACTTACACCATTGTTATCTAATAATTCATATAGCAAAACTGAATAGAACAACTAGCACCCAAATTAGAACTGCCCAATTCCAAATTCCCTGATGCTCTCCTCGTAATTTCCCAATAATCAGCAGTAACAAACATAATACAATAACAGCAATCCAAAGCTTAATCATAATCCCGAAAGGATTAGATGGTTTGAAAATCCTGACTCCGCAAATAAACGCTGTTATTAGTGATATTGATAAAATTGAGAAAACTCTTCTTTTCAATATATTCATCATTTGGATGGATTCGTGTTAGACGACTTTTTCCAGGTGTCATACCAATAACTATTTCCACTACCCCAACCATTTATTCCCTCTCCGTTTTCGTATGTTTTAACAACGCCGAAATTAACTTCAGTGTGGTCAGAAAAAATAGGACCACTCGACCACAAGTCAAAAAAATGCACCTCATTACCAAACGCCATACCAATGCACCCGGTAATAGGAACGCCAGGGATGTCTCTGCTGGCGGCTTGTGTAATATTATCGCTCCAGTCAAATCCGAGAATCTGAGCAGTTTTACATCCAGCAAAATTTATTATTGCTGTATCTTCCAACTTTGGTGCTAGCAAATCAGAAAATAACACGGATTTCCCGCCGCCTCCTCCTGCATACACATGACCGTCATCTGGGTTTTTAAAGAGAGCTCCACCGCCCTCTTGATCGTGGCCATTATAGTAGATTTCATCGTATTTGGGGTCAGTCCCCGCAGTGAAACATTTTTTCAAGTTCATTGAGTTTTTTCAGTAGTTTTCTGTCTCTTTTCACAATGCCCACCTGGCGGCTTACCGAGCCAGGATGGCCCATACTCAGCCTCGTGGCAATCCATTCGGCGCTCACCGCTGTTCGCCCTCGGAGCAAGGCTGCCATCAGTGCCTTGCGCTCATCGCCTTTCCTGAGGCTGCCCCACTCCCTTGCCTGAGTCGGCAGACCCAACTCCGCACCGTATTTCTGAATCATCTGCTCGGCATCCCTTTCACCATAATCTTTCTCCATACCTGCGGCTTTCCTGCGCTCTCGCGTCTTGATCCCTTTCTCCTTATCCACCAAGGCTAGCAGTCGGTCCCGGAAGCTGTCCTCCCCCAAATACCACCCCCGGCGCAATGCCTCCTGCGCCACCGGGTCTATCTTGCCGCCCTTTTGGGCCGCCCGCGCCTCAAGCCATGCCACGTATGCGCGCCGTCCGCGACCGTCCTTTGCGAGTTCAAAGGAATTGAGCACCCGTTCCGTCTCCATCCACGGCGGCACCTTGCCGCCCGCATAAGAAAGCAGACTGCTCCACCGGTAGCTAAGCAACTTGCCCGCCCGCCCACCTGCCAGACCCGCCCTTGCTGGATTGAGATGGATATAATCCGCCACGATCTTGAAATAGCTTCCACCAGCCTCCTCGCCATTCACCACCACCGACTTGTAGCGTCCTTGGAAGACATGGCCGCAGCGCTGCCGCCGCAGGTTCCATCCTTGGGAGTATACTCCAAGCATCCATTTCATCCCGGAGACCAGATTCGGCTCGGGCGTTTCCAGCAGCAGGTGGAATGATTATATTGGTTGCCAAAAAGATTGCCGAAAGGCCGAGCGCTGAAGCGCCGGGTCCAAGGCGTGACGAGGGAGTGGATGAACATCCTCGACCGAGGAATAACGCCGGAACCGGGGTTTCAGCGCCGGAATTGGATTTCTTTTTACCCGCGCAGCGGCAAGAATTCCAAACCCCAACTATCCCGTTTCGGCAAGAATTTTTGGCAATCAGTATACCCATGAGCACCCAGGCATGCACCCGCCAGCCAAACCTTCCATGCGCCCTCGCCAGCAAATCCGTCCACGCGAAGCGGTCCTTGTCATCTTCAAACACATTCTTCACGCCATCCCCGCGCGCCATCACATGATAAACCGCTCCCGCCGCCTCATATCGCAATGGTCTCGCCATGCGCAACCATCTCCCATCCCTCAACCCCATGTCAATGTCTGTTATTTGGGACTGACCCCGGAGACACGTCATAACCAACCGCCGAAACTACGATGAAACTGGAAGCAAAACCCGATGATAGCGTGGAAATCTAGCAAAATAGCGACGATCTCAATTTGCGAATCTCATACGATATCAATTCGGCCCGCAACAACTCGCCGTCATCAGTTCCGAGGAAGCGCGGGCGGAAGCGGAAATCGCCGCCGCCTGCTCCTCGCTCAAACGCCAACTCCACGCCTGGTCCTCAACCGACGGCCCCGTAATTTTGGCACCTGGGCAAAACCTTCTGAAAGCCTTATTCCAGGCCGATTCGCGCATCCCCTTATTCAGGAAGGAACCCGTCCGGCCTTTTCGGATTCTTCAGATGGGGTTCATGTTCATTATGGCCTGTCAGTTCAGAAAACGTCCCGCTTGCAGGTTCGGCCTCACGGCTTCATCCCGGACGTTTCTTTCGGTCGCGAACTGTCTAATTCGACCGGCAGGACTTTCACCTGCGTGGACTCCGGCTTCGCCGGCGCTCGGTTGGCGCGTGGGTTCATATCAATTTTCATCTAATAACTTTATGCTCAAATCAAAATCCGGTTCTAATTGATGAAGCAGATGCTCAAAATTACTGAAATTTTCAGCAACGAGACAACAATCAAAATTTTGACCATTAGGATACAAGGCGAAGACTGGATGATTTTCATCGCACAGACTGACCGCATAATAAGGTATACCCACGTGTTGATCGCTAAAAATCAGGCAATCTCCAGAAGCGACTTTGTTATTTATCCGAGTATTAATGGCATGGAGTTGGGTGCCGGGAAAATAATGCTTAATCGTGTTGAGTTCATTAAGGGAAAAAAATCGCCACATCCCACAGTCGAAATTACCAATTAATCCATTAGATAATTCATACCACAGCCTAAGATCGGCGGGAATTTTGAGATCTAATAACTGTTCCTTGATTCTAATTTCTTCTAAACTTGCGGCAACGTTCTTATTTGCTGGCGCAATTTTGTGAAAAAATTCAAGAATATCCATTGTTCTGGAACTGTTGGTGATTGACTAAAGTTGCAATGTGGATACTGAGATTTCAGGATCGTTCTGATCACCTCCCCCGTTTGAGTCTGGGGGGGCTGGGGTGGATCATCAAATTTGTCGGGTACTAAATAGGGTCAGTCCTCGCGGATTAATATTTGGCGTCTTCATGTGTTAATTTCTAAGAGAAGTAGGTTTTCCGGTTCATTTTTCTTGTCTGACAGACTCCAGAAGGCTCGTCAAGACTGAAATCAGTTTTGACTGATAGCCAATACTGAGCCCGTTATATGGGACCTGTTGCGGATTCA
>Ga0118677_10001979_pt1 | contig 42322 bp, 38 predicted proteins | sample AliMusrvi5mmetaG_FD_86154 | JGI IMG/M metagenome (GOLD analysis project Ga0118677, IMG submission 86154)
TCATTACAGGAATTAACCAGAATGATTGCCTCAGTTATCATGGAACAGCGACTGTTGATCGATATTTTATCTCTTAAAGAACAATCTCTCAAAAAGGTGAGGGAACCTGTACTTCAACTGGCTTTATTTTAACCGGACACTACTGTGCAACTCTAAACAGTTCAGTAAGAAATTTGTGATTTTAACAGGACACATGTTGTTGCTTCTTCCTGAAAGAGAGTTTAATTCTGCGCAATGACACATAAAAATTTTTTGCATGGCTCAACTTGAACATTTGAAGATTATAAAACACGAAGGTTTTGTCTTGAATAAATGGCGGAAAGAAATGAAGGGATATTGCAGATCTCAAAACGGTAACCCTCTATAGGGCAATCATAACCAGGAAAAAACTTTTGCAGACATCATCATTATTGGGTTCGTAAAACATTAATCTGCATCAATTGTTCGGGAAAGTAAAAAATATGGGATGAAATAAATTGTCGGCGATTCATTAATAAATACGCTACATATGCGATTCAAGCCAACACAAAAGGAAAACCCTGACAAGGTGTCAATAAAACCACATGTTTGATCTGAAAAATTATTGGTCGCTACAATAATACAAATGGTTTTGTTTCGGTGTTTTCTTGCGAAAAATAACAAGTACTGAATTTGAAACCGGATAAAATATTATTCTGTGCTAAATGAGTATGGAGTCAAAAAGACGAGAAAGTGTGGCTAAAAAAATAGCACATGATTATCATGATTCCGTCGATAAGGTAGGGCCAAATTCATCCAGGAAGATGAGTATTGCTTTTTCAACCTGGTTGAGTAGCTTGATATAGGTGCCGTTAAGCTTTAAACTTGCTCTTCTTTCAAGGAAGCGGTGCATGTTGCAGTATAGGGGTCATGTGATGTGATCGGTAATATTTTTGCCTGAATTATAAGCTTGTATTAAGCCCCCTTTAAGGTTCTGCTGATTAACCTGAAGTTTGCTGCAATGGAGGTATCGTTTTTGCTGCCGATGTTTACGTGCCGCATTCCTTCAAATTCATCCTGAAAAGCGAGGTGCCAAATGCAACACTTTTTACGGTTTCTTTTTATTGCGGGCCTTACTGGAACTATCTCATGTTCATCTGGTTGTCAGCGTAACAACAATTATTTAAGCAGCGGCGAAACAAAGATTAAATCAGGTGATAACACGGAGGCTATAGTGTTTCTGACCAAAGCTATTAAAAAAAATCCTAAACTTGCGTCAGCTGACCTTGCAAAGGCCTACTTCAATCGAGGTATTGCAAAACGTGCATTAGGAAAGAGTGAAGCCGCCAAAGCGGACTTCAGAAAAGCAATTAATGTTGATCCAAAACCTATAAATGCTGAAGCCTATCGATACAGAGGGTTGGCAAAATCGGCAGTCGGGGATAGTCGCGGCGCAATATCTGACTTGACTGTGGCAGCATCCCTAGGCGATAGTATTGCCCGGAAATTGATAAAAAACAGTAATAGCTAAAACCGTACACTATTCGACATTCTAAGTGTTCAGTTCGATGGCTTTCTTTGTAAGTTCAATCAAGCGGGGAAGATGATTCTCAATTTCTCTTATGAAAGAATCATTGTTGACGACTTTCCGGTATTGGATCACTGAATTCCGTAAACATGTATAGATCGTTTCATCTTCTATGTTTTTCCATGACGCCACAGATGGTAATTTCGGGACTGAAGGCTGCTCTGTTACAATAAAAGCATCGACACCATTCTGGTCGTCATTGTTGAGTGTCAGCAAAATACTGTAAAGATACAGGAATTGTTCCACAGGACTTTTTGACTGAAGAGCAGAGCGAAACATCAAAAAATATAACCTCTCTAACGAAGAGGCTTTTTCGAGTCGGGTCTTCAGCTCTTCAGCGCGTTCATTTGTCAACAATAAGACGTCACCAGTTGCAACGTTAGATGGGGTATCGATAACACTATCCGAAAAGAACTCCATGTCTGAATTATTAGCAAAAAAATGACCACCACTGAATTGAGGCCTTTCAAATGCTAAGCTGAAAAGGAAAGCGATGTGGCTGAGCACCTCCAGTGTAACTTTTTCAGCGATATCTTTTCCTTGATCTTCTGTGCGGATAGACTCAAGAAAAACATTCAAACTGATTTCATTGCAGGTAAGTGCTTTGATTTCAACCTTTTTCACCATCGGTTTACTTGGGTTGAACTCGATTGAGGATGGAATAACAATGCTATTGCCTTTTATTTTAGCAACAAAGAGCACTTCGCCATCGAGTGTCAGGTCTTCCTGAACTTGAGTTGTTATCATGTGGTTATTCAGCATGGGGTCTGAAAAGAGTCCTTACGCAGGTAAATCTACTCAATTCTTGCTTGAAAGAAAAAAAAGCAGGTGAGATTATGGTCTTTCAAACAAGATTGTATTGTTTGATTTCTTTTCTCCGGGTTAGATGGTGCTCTTCCGAAACAATGAACACAAAAAAGCCTCGGGAGATCGAGGCTTTCAAAGTATATTTATGTTTCTGAGCGGGAAACGAGACTCGAACTCGCGACCCCAACCTTGGCAAGGTTGTGCTCTACCAACTGAGCTATTCCCGCATTATGAGGCATTAATATAAGGATATTTTATTTTTGTGCAACTGCTGGATACATTTTCTTGATAATCTTTTTCCAATTATTCAGTTAACGCTATTTTCGACTACTGCCTACTGCCTACTGCCTATTGCCTACTGCTCACAAGTCCAGCTCCTTCATAATTGTTTCCATATCCTTGTCTCCCCGGCCTGAAAGATTCACGACAAGGATGGCATCACGGGACATTTCGGGTGCTCTCATGATGGCATAGTGTACGGCATGGGCCGATTCAAGCGCGCAGATAATCCCTTCGGTTTCAGCAAGCCTCTTAAGGGCAGAGAGTGCCTGGATGTCAGTGACCGATGTGTAGGTAACCAGCCCGAGTTCCTGGAGATAACAGTGTTCAGGGCCTACCCCGGGATAGTCAAGACCCGCGGAGATAGAGTGTGCTTCCTGTACCTGCCCATCATCATTCTGCAGAAGTTTGGTCATGGCTCCATGCAGTACACCAGGTGTTCCAAGAGTCAGGGATGCCGCATGGCGTGCCATAAGGCCTTCACCGGCAGCTTCAACACCAACCAGTTCAACCTCTGAGGCATCGTTTAAAAATTCGTAAAACATGCCGATTGCATTGCTTCCTCCTCCAACGCATGCTGCGATAACATCGGGAAGCCTGCCGGTCTGATCAATAATCTGTGATCGGGTTTCCTGACCTATAATGGCCTGAAAATCACGAACGATCATCGGATAGGGATGCATGCCGACAACTGAGCCGATGATGTAAAAAGTCTCCTCAGGATTATTCATCCAGTCGCGGATTGCTTCGCTTGTTGCATCTTTCAAGGTTTTAGAACCGCTGCCAACTGCGCGGACTTCGGCTCCGAGCAGCTTCATTCTTGCCACGTTTGGCGCCTGCCGGCGGATGTCCTCCTCTCCCATATAAACAATACATTCAAGATCAAAAAGAGCGCATACTGTTGCAGTGGCTACTCCGTGTTGTCCCGCTCCTGTTTCGGCAATCACCCTTTTTTTGCCCATGCGGCGGGCAAGCAGTACCTGCCCTAGTGCATTGTTGATTTTATGTGCACCGGTATGGCAAAGGTCTTCGCGCTTGAGATAGATCTGTGCACCCTTTAGGATCGTGCTGAGTCGTTCGGCATGATAGAGTGGTGTTGGCCTGCCTACATAATCACGAAGAAGGTGGTTCAGTGTTGACTGAAAGGCAGGATCTTTTTTTGCCTTGAGATACTCCGATTCAAGATCGGCTGCATTTTTTACAAGGGTTTCAGGGATGAACTTGCCTCCGAAAGAGCCGAAATGTCCGGCGGAATCGGGTGCGGAATAAACTATCGGCACCATGGAACGACTATAAGTTAAATAATTACGAACAGAATGGTTACTGCCTTTCCGGTGATGATGCTCTGCAGAAAAACACTCACCAGCCATTAATTAAATAATATATTTAAACTTTTATCACTGACCATCACAATACTTTAGCGGAGAGATACTGCCTTGACGTCCAATAAACGACGAAAGTTGATAGTGGCTATTTTCTGCCTCTTTGTTCTGGCACTGCCTCTTGTTTTCGGGGTGCCAGGGTATGCTTCGGCACAGTCAGTAAAGCTGAAAACGGACGCTTCTGGAAAACAAACGGTACTGCCCGATTCCCTTTTCGTCAGTGGAGCCCTCAAAAGCACGGTGCTCTATACAGCAAAGGATTCAGTGATCTACAATATCGACAGGCGCAACATGGAGTTGTGGGGGAAGGCCCGCATCGACAATGAAGATTCCAATGTAACAGCCCCGAAAATTGTCATTGATCTCGATACCTCACTCTTTCATGCATACGGTAATGCTGACTCCTCGAAAAAGGTTACCGACCCTGCTGTCTTTACTGATCGTCAGGGGAGTTTCAATGCTGAAACAATGACCTATAACTTTAAAACAAAAAGGGGAGAGACAACGAATGTATTATCCTCTTCCAATAAGGTCTTTTTTAGCGGCGAGCATGTAACCAGGCTTGAAAATGGTGAAATGAACATCCAGGGCGGTACGTTCACAACATGCGATGATCATCCGCCTCATTGGTGGATTTCATCCTCACAGATGACCATTATTCCCGATAACAGAATTATTGCAAGCCCGATGATCATGTATATCAGGCCGGAGCTTTTTTCTGTTCGTATGCCGGCTTTACCTGTTCTGGCATTGCCCTATATGGCTTTCCCGTTAAAGGATAGCCGGTCGTCAGGTTTTCTTGTTCCCGGTATTGGTCATAACAGCGATATGAGTTACACGTTGTCGAATCTCGGTTATTTCTGGGCCATTAATGATTATATGGATGTCAAGGCTGATGGTGAGCTGTCGGTAAATGGAAGTTGGGGGCTTGGAGAAAGGTTTCGCTATAAAGAAAACAATTTTTTTTCAGGAGAGATTTCAGGGGAGTATTTAAAGTATCCGACATACAATGACTGGGATGCGAAAATAATCCACAACCAGGTTTTTGATTCTTCAACCCGGCTTGATGTCAATTTCCAGCTCCAGAGCCCGCCTCAGGGCTACGATCTGAATGCAAATAATTCGATCACCATGGTATCGCAGCAATCAAATGCTCGAGCGGCCCTGGCGAAGACTTTCAGCGATGAGAACAGCATTGCTGCACTTACGTACAATCGCTCCGAAGACTTGAGCACTCTTGATGCAACCCAGACAATCGATGCATCGTTCTACCAGAACCGAATGTATCCATTTCGTTCCGGTGCTTCGGATGACGAATGGAGATCGGATGTTTCACTTTCCACTGGAGCGTCATTCAGTGGGTCTTCTGCTTCACAGACTTCAGGCACTTCAACAGGTTATGCGGCAAATGCGAACGTTGAGTTGGGGTACTACCATGAATTTTCGGAAGGGAACAAGGCCCTTTTCACCCAGGGTGTGAGCCTGCAAGCGTCACAACCGGTGTCCGGGTTCTATAACTTTGCCTACAGTGGTACAACCGTTGTATTTCCTCTTCGAATGCAATCAACCCTGTTTCATTATTTTAATGTTAATCCCAGCCTGACCTTTATCCATTCGTTGTATACTGATGGTGCCGGTAACGACCTTTCAACAACCGTGTTTGCTTTAGATGCCACTACACGGCTCTACGGTACCCTTGAGACGGGCTCCCTTGGTAAACTTTTTGGGCTTGATGCATTTCGCCACACGTTTATTCCAACCATCAGCTTCCTTTGGAATCCACCCTTTTCAGGCAGCGTTTATAATTACTATGGGAATGTCTATGACTGGACTGATCCTCAGCTTTTTGTCCGATTAAATAATACCAACTACGCTGGAGTACCCGAAGGGCAGAGTAAAATTGGTATTACTCTCAAAAATCTTATTCAAGGTAAATTCAGGGAGTCTGAGTCCTCAGGGGAAGATGGCACTTCTGTCGGAGCGCAGAGTGTTCAGCTCTTCTCATTTAACGCAACGACGGCTTACAATTTTAATGCTGATGCCCTTCACCTTGATCCGCTTACCCTGACAGCATCAAGCAATCTTCTGTCACCGAACCTTCTTTTCAGTGCAGGCTCCATGTATGATATGTACAGTTACGATCCGCTTACAGGTAACAGGATCAACCGCCTTAACCGTGATGATGGTTCCGGATTATTTCGCTTTATCAAGGGTTTTCTCAACATGAGTCTGAATATTCAGGGTGACAGCGAAGATTCTTCTTCGGCGTTTCCAACCATACCTCCTATCGCTCCGCTTATTGTTCCGAATTCGGCACAGTCAATATTTCTCGAGCGCTTTAATACGGAATATTTTAGAACCATTGATTTCCGGCAACCATGGCAGATCCAGTTTTCTCTCTTTCTGCAATCCGATAAGAGCAATCCTCTTGCGCCAGTAACTACGACGTTGTTAAACGTATCGGCCAAGGAGTCTTTATCAAAAGAGTGGCAGATAGTGTTGAATAGCGGGTATGATTTTCAAAATAATCAGTGGGCTTTTCCCATGTTACGACTTAATCGGGATCTTGATTGCTGGCAGATGAGCTTTTTGTTGATTCCCTTCGGACAGTTCAGGAGCTATTCTATCCAGATTGGTTTGAAACCTCCATATAGCAGTTTCAACGTAAAAACCGGAAATGGATCAGCCTATTAGTTCTGTTGAGTCAGTTTTCTCAATCAGGTCGAGTATCTTTTTCAACCGGCGGTTAAACTCCTCGTGCGCATCGTGGTGCATGCAGTGTGATGCTTTTGGAATGATAAATGCGCCAGCCTGTGGCAGAAGTTGCTGAAATTCAGGTATGATTTTATGAGGAGGGAGAGCTGAATCTTCTGCACCCCATACCAGATATGCCGGTCCCTTGTAATTGCATGGTTTCGGGAGATGATCGAGCCTGAAATCCAGAGGCCTTTTTGAGGGCGAAAGGTAAGACCATTGGGCTCCTTTGTCCTGAAGCGGCAGTGTGAACTGATTGATCAGCTTTACATCTACCTTATTTTGATTAAAGTATGTAGGTATGAGACTCTGGCTTACACCCATCGGATTTGCAAAAGCTGTAAACAGTACCTCTCCGATTAAAGGTGATCCGATTATTCCGAAGAAAAAACTGGTCACACCCTCCATGGTGTCACCAAAAAGACCGGAGGGGTTTGCAAGGATGAGGGCTTTGACTTTGTCTGGTTTGTGGTGGGCAAAATAGATGCCGCTTGCCGCACCCATCGAATGGCCGATAATAATGACTTTATCCAGCTTTTTCAGATAAAGAAATGCTTCTATCTGTGCGGCAAACAGCTCAAGACAGTACCGGACATTCGGTTTCTGTGATTTTCCGAAACCGATAAGGTCGAGGGCATAGATTTTATGCTCATGGGCAAATGCAGGAATATTCAGATTCCAGTGCTCAATCATACCGCCGTAACCGTGAATAAAAAGAAGGGGAGTTTTTTCAGGGTTATCTTGACCGAACTCCTGATATCTGATTTTTGCTTCATCTTCAGGTGAGAACTGCCATAAAAAGTATTGATCTTTCACCGCGCTGCTCATTATAAAATCAGTAAAATTCTCGTATGGTATAAAACTTATAAAACAATATATCCGTTAAATGGCAATATAAAAGATATTGGTTAACACGAAGAATAGGCTTAAACTTATCCTATTTATCAGAACATAACATATGCTTCAGGTTTCCAGAAAATTTGAATATGGACTTCATGCGGTTTCTTACCTGGCGACCAAGGGTCAGGACAGGGTGGTTACTGTCAAGGAAATGGCCGATGATATCGGGTTTTCTCAGGAGTTTCTTTCCAAGGCCATGCAGAGCCTTAAAAAGGCCGGTATTACAACCTCAGTTCAGGGGGTGAAAGGCGGCTATATGCTTGGCAGGCCGACAGCTCAAATCACTATTGCTGATATTGCGGTCGCCATTGAGGGAAAGCCGCATATTGTGCACTGTGGAGTGAAGTCCGGCAGCTGTGAAATATATTCCTCATGCAATCACAGGAACTATATGAACAGGCTTCAAGGGAAAATTCACGATCTTTTAACGGAAACGACAATCCAGGTGTTACTGCAGGAGATAACAGAGTAGCAGAAAAGGTTTTTTCCTTCCCTTTGTTCTGCGTTTATTACCTCCTCAGGGTGAGAGGACTCTTCTTTAAGGTTTCCCCGACCAATCATTAATGTACAAGATTATTAGACATCATGACCACTCATAGGCTCAACACTTCAGCAGTCGCTGAAACGAGTCTGCCGGATATTGTCCTCAAAGGCATCAATACGCATAATCTCGCGAATATTTCGGTTTGTATTCCCCGTAACCGGTTTGTAGTCCTGACTGGTGTCAGCGGATCGGGCAAGTCAAGTCTTGCATTCGATACCCTATACGCTGAAGGACACCGCCGCTATGTCGAATCTCTTTCAGCCTATGTTCGCCAGTTCCTCGAACGCATGCCGCGGCCTGACATAGAGAGTGTTGAAGGAATTGCTCCGGCCATTGCTATCGAGCAGAAACCCATTCCGAAAAACCCGCGTTCCACGGTTGGCACTGTGTCGGAAATTTATGACTATCTCCGTCTGCTTTATGCCAGAATTGGCAAAATCTATTCTCGCGATACCAACGAGCTTGTGCTGAAGCATACTCCGGATGATGTGAGCCTCCAAGCCGGTTTTTTTGACGAGGGAACTAAGTTTTATGTGGGATTTCTTTTTCCTGCTCATCAGGATGCAGGACACCATAGTTGTTCGGTCCAGGATGAAATAGCAAATCTTCTGAAAAAAGGTTTTTTCAGGGTGGTAGCCGGTGATGAGGTGCTTGATCTTAACACTGAGAAAGCCTGTAAGCGTGTGCTTGAGATGTCTCAAACCGAACGCGCATCTCTTCTGGTTTTAGTCGATCGTTTTGTTGCTAAGCATGATGAAAAGGTTTTCAGCCGCGTCTCTCAGGCAGCCGAAAGCTGTTTCAATGAATCCGGAGGCGATTCGGCCCTGAAGGTTGTCGGAGGAAAAACCTACCTTTTCAGTGACCGTCTTGAATTGAATGGTATTGAATATCAGGAGCTTTCTCCCCAGCTTTTCGCCTTTAACTCGCCGATAGGCGCCTGCACAACCTGTCAGGGGTTTGGCCGCATTGCAGGTATTGATGAAGATGCTGTTGTCCCCGACAAGTCGCTCACGCTTGAAGAGGGTGCGATAGCGTGCTGGAACTCTGAAAAATATCGCTGGAATCTCAGGCAGCTTCTTGCAGTGGCACCAACGCTTGGAATTCCCCTTGATGTTCCCTATGAAAAAATTTCGTATGCGCATAAGGAGATTATCTGGAAAGGACTTCCTGATGAACGATACAAGGGGATCTGGCCCTTTTTTGCTGAAATTGAGAAAGATGCCGGTTACAAGATGCACTACAGGGTCTTTTTAAGTCGATACCGCGGTTATGCGACCTGTCCGGACTGTGAGGGGAACCGCCTTAACCCTGATGCAAGACTTGTGAGGGTTTCCGGCTGCCAGATCGGTGAGGTTTCGCGTATGAATATTGGCGAGGCTCTCGAGTTTTTCCGGAATCTCGATATTTCGCCCTTCGACCGCAAAGTGGCGGAAGTTATCTTGCAGGAAATCATAAAACGTCTCGGCTATCTGCTCGATGTGGGGTTGAATTATCTTACTCTTGACCGGCTGACCCATACCTTGAGCGGAGGGGAGTTTCAGCGCATCAATCTTTCCACCTCTCTTGGTTCTCCGCTTGTCGGAGCCATCTATATTCTTGACGAGCCGAGTATCGGACTCCACCAGAGTGATTCTGCACGCCTCATTTCACTGCTCAGACGGTTGCGCGATCTTGGAAACACGGTTGTTGTTGTTGAGCATGACCGTGAAATTATCGAAGCCGCCGATGAAGTTATCGACCTTGGCCCGTATGCCGGTCGTCTTGGAGGTGAAGTGGTTTTTCATGGTTCGGTCACAGAAATGAGGGATCACGGTACTTCGCTGACAGCCCAGTATCTTAAAGGCTCAAAACGGATTGCGGTGCCGAAGATTCGCAGAACGCCGGATTTCACCTCCTGCATTGAAATTACAGGTGCCATGCAGAACAATCTGAAAAATATTGATGTGCGCTTCCCTCTCGGTGTCATGACCTGTGTGACGGGTGTGAGCGGTTCGGGCAAGTCAACTCTGGTCAACGATATTCTCAACAAGGGGATTCTGAAGGAAAAAGTCGGGTTAAAGGAAAAAGTCGGAACCCATCGTTCAATTTCAGGAACATGGCTTGTGGATCGGGTTGAACATGTTGATCAGTCTCCTATTGGAAAATCAAGCCGCAGTAACCCTGTAACCTATCTCAAAATATTCGATGACATCCGTACGCTTTTTTCGCAGACCAGGGATGCAAAACAAAGGGGTTTGAAGGCAGGTTATTTTTCTTTCAATATTCCCGGCGGTCGTTGTGAAACCTGTGCCGGAGAGGGCAGTGTCCACATTGAAATGCAATTTCTTGCCGATATCGAAGCTGTTTGTGAGGATTGCAGAGGCCTGCGCTACAAACCTGATACCCTTGAAGTGAAGTTTCAGGGGCTTTCTATTGCCGAAGTGCTCGATATGACTGTTGAAGAGGCCATGGTATTTTTCCGTAATGAGAAGGGGATTGCAAGAAAACTGATAGTACTTGACGAGGTAGGGCTTGGTTATATCAGGCTTGGACAGTCGTCAAGTACCCTGTCTGGCGGTGAGGCACAGCGTCTGAAGCTTGCAAGTTTTATTGCCCGTGCCGATGTGGAGCATACCCTCTTTATTTTTGATGAGCCGACAACGGGTCTCCATTTCGAGGATATCAACAAGTTGATAAGCTGTTTTGAAAAACTTCTGGATCAGAAAAATACTCTGGTCATTATTGAACACAATCCGGATATCATCACGCAGGCTGACTGGATTATCGATCTTGGACCGGGTGCGGGGGATAAAGGAGGCACTATTGTTGCAGAAGGCACACCGGAAGAGATAGCAGCGATGGATCACTCTCTGACTGGCCGCTATCTCAAACCCTCTCTTGAACGTTGAAGCTGTTTTTGTTCCTCAGCTTTTCAGCGGGTCATCTTCAAGTGCTCCGCCGTGCAGCCGGATATGCGGAAAGTGCGACTGCGCTGTCCGTTCAACCCATACCGCATTTCCTTTACTGAATTCGGTTTCGTTTGCCGCTACCGACATGCGGTTTTTGGCAAGAGCGGCAATTTCCTGTAGAAGTGCAGCGAGCTGCCGGTCTTCGCTTGTAGCCGTATCGTCCTGCATTTTTGAGAGGGTGCTTGTCAGTTTTTCCATGGCAACTTTACCGATTGTGTAATAGAGTGCATGATCCTTTGATGTATCTGATTCCGTATACATAGGCATATCGTTTGTAAATGAAAAATGTATTTCCTGAGATAAAGAAACTTTTGGAAGGGACAATTTTTTTTATATTATTAGGTGTTCTTTTAGCACTCAAGGCTTTCGAGTGCTAAAAGCATAAAAGTTAAAGCAACAATCAATAGTATCTTACTATTAATCTAAAACCCAAACAAGAGAAGACAATGAACTTGAAACCCTTAGCTGATCGAGTTATTGTTAAACCTGCACCGGCAGAGGAAAAAACCAAGGGCGGCCTTTACATTCCCGATACCGGGAAGGAAAAACCGCAGTATGGTGAAGTCGTCGCAGTAGGAGCAGGCAAGATTGCTGATAATGGCCAACTGCTTCAAATTGAGGTTCAAGTAGGTCAGAAAGTGCTCTATGGCAAATATTCCGGCACCGAAGTCAGTGTCGAAGGTGAGGATTATCTCATCATGCGCGAGTCTGACATTTTCGCAATTCTCGGCTGATCCGTTCCTAAAATTTTCAAAAAAACTAACAGGAGGAATCTGTTACAATGACTGCTAAAGATATTCTTTTTGATGCTGAAGCCAGGGCCAAACTTAAAGTTGGCGTTGACAAATTGGCAAATGCTGTGAAAGTTACCCTCGGACCTGCCGGACGTAATGTCCTGATTGATAAAAAATTCGGTGCTCCAACCTCAACAAAAGACGGTGTTACCGTTGCAAAAGAGATCGAGCTTTCTGATCCTTTTGAGAACATGGGTGCTCAGATGGTCCGTGAAGTTGCATCGAAAACAAGCGATGTCGCAGGTGACGGTACAACTACAGCTACTGTTCTTGCCCAGGCCATCTATCGTGAAGGTCTGAAGAACGTTACTGCCGGTGCCCGTCCGATTGACCTGAAAAGAGGTATTGACCGTGCTGTAAAAGAGGTGGTTCAGGAGCTGAGAAACATCAGCCGCAATATTACCGGTAAAAAGGAGATCGCTCAGGTTGGTACTATTTCTGCCAACAACGATCCTGAAATCGGTGAATTGATTGCCGAAGCGATGGACAAGGTCGGCAAAGACGGTGTTATCACTGTTGAAGAAGCAAAAGGTATGGATACCGAGCTTAAGGTTGTTGAAGGTATGCAGTTTGACCGTGGTTACCTTTCACCTTACTTCGTAACCAATCCTGAAACCATGGATGCTGAGCTCGAAGATCCGCTGATTCTTATTTATGACAAAAAGATCAGCAATATGAAGGAGCTTCTTCCGATTCTCGAAAAATCTGCACAGACTGGCCGTCCTCTGATCATTATTTCTGAGGACATCGAAGGCGAAGCTCTTGCAACGATTGTCGTCAACAAGCTGAGAGGCACTCTGAAAGTATGTGCAGTCAAGGCTCCTGGCTTTGGCGATCGCCGCAAGGCCATGCTTGAGGATATTGCCATTCTTACCGGTGGTACCGTTATTTCCGAAGAGAAGGGCTACAAGCTTGAAAATGCAACGATCTCATATCTTGGCCAGGCTGGTCGTGTTACTGTCGACAAGGACAACACTACCATTGTTGAAGGTAAAGGTACAGCTGAGGAGATCAAGGCACGCATCAACGAAATCAAGGGACAGATTGAAAAATCAACCTCTGATTACGATACAGAAAAGCTGCAGGAACGTCTTGCAAAACTTTCTGGTGGTGTCGCTGTTCTTAACATCGGAGCTTCAACTGAAGTTGAGATGAAAGAGAAGAAGGCACGTGTTGAAGATGCATTGCATGCAACTCGCGCTGCTGTTCAGGAAGGTATTGTTGTCGGTGGCGGTGTTGCTCTTATCCGTGCTATCAAAGGTCTGGATAGAGCTGTTGCAGACAATGAAGATCAGAAGACCGGTATTGAAATTATCCGTCGTGCTCTTGAAGAGCCTCTTCGCCAGATCGTGGCAAACACCGGTACCACTGATGGTGCTGTTGTTCTGGAGAAGGTCAAGGAAGGAACTGGCGATTTTGGTTTCAATGCCAGAACTGAAAAATACGAAAACCTTGTTGAAGCCGGTGTGGTTGATCCTACCAAGGTCACCAGAAGTGCTCTTGAGAACGCTGCATCAGTTGCAAGCATTCTTCTGACCACCGAAGCAGCCATTACCGATATCAAGGAAGAAAAATCAGACATGCCTGCTATGCCTCCGGGTGGAATGGGTGGAATGGGCGGCATGTATTAAGCGTTGCTCCGTTCTGTTTTTTAAAAAGCCAGCCTTCGGGCTGGCTTTTTTTTTGTTACCTTTCAGAAATTTTTTCCATCAATCCCTTATCTATAATCCATGAAAGCCGTAGTTCTTGTCAGCGGAGGAATGGACAGTCTTGTGACCACTGCGATAGCTCATGAGAGAGGGTTCGAATTGGCGGCCATGCATGTCAATTACGGTCAGCGTACCTGGCAGAAAGAGTTGGCCTCGTTCCGTTCTATCTGCACGCATTTCAATATAGAGCAGCGTCTCGAAGTCAATGCGGACTTTCTCGCAGAGATTGGCGGTTCCTCGCTGACAGATTATGCAATGCCGGTGAGCGGCGCAGATCTTCAGGGGTCGGATATACCCACCAGTTATGTTCCTTTCCGGAATGCGGGTTTTCTGTCGATGGCGGTGAGCTGGTCGGAAGTCATTGGTGCCGGCAAGATCTTTATAGGGGCGGTCGAAGAGGACTCTTCCGGCTATCCCGACTGCCGCAAAGTTTTTTACGACGCTTTCAATACGGTTATAGCTCTCGGAACAAAACCCGAGACAAATATCGAGATCCTGACACCGCTCATTGAGATGCAGAAATCTGACATCGTCCGAAAGGGGATGGAGCTTGAGGTCCCTTTCGGGTTTAGCTGGTCATGCTATAAAAGCGATGGAAAAGCCTGTGGTGTTTGCGACAGCTGTGCCCGCAGACTCAGAGCGTTTGAACTTGTCGGAGTGTGCGATCCGATTGAATATGAAGAACGTCCTAAGTATATTTAGAGTTGCAGTTAAGGCATCCTCATTCAACTTTGTCATCTCAAACGTTTTATCTTGTCATCTTGAACGTCAGACCCTGTCATCTCGAACGAATGTGAGAGATCTCCAAGTCATCACCAATAAATAAGTTCAACCATGAAACCTGTTAAAGCGAATTCTCCATCTGCTTCACAGTCGCTTACGGCAAGATTTTCTCTTTCGTTCGGCCTTATGGCTATGATCTGGATTGTTGGCCTTGCCGGCCATTTTACAGTGCTTCAGGAATGGCCCGCCCTCTTTCTTTATGTTATAGGCTCTATCGCTCTTGTGCTTTATCGTGGTAAAACAAGTGGTGAGTGGAAGGAGATGTATCTTGCGGGTGGAGATTTACGGAAGTCTCTAATGTGGGGTGGTATTGCAGGCGTTCTTCTCTTCAGTATGGATGTCATGAATACGGTGATCTACTATAAGAACGGAGGTGTTCCGATGACCGGTATGCAATTTATACTCGTCAATCGTTCGTTGCTCTATTTTTTCCCTGTTCTTGTTTTAGCCGAAGAGTTTCTTTGGCGTGGTATCATGTTTTCCTCCATGATTGAGCGGGGATTCAACAAACATTTGACGGTGTTTCTGACAACTCTGTTTTATGTCATCAACCATTTTGCGGTTGCCCCTGTCGGTATGAAAGAGCGTGCCCTGATGGGTATGATGGCGTTTCCGATAGGTATTTTTGGCGGATACCTTGTCCTCAAAACCCGTAATCTTTGGGGTAGTGTTCTAGTGCACATGATCACCATGCTCTCCATGATGCTTGATATTTTTGTTATTCCTCAACTTTTGCACTGATTATCGGCATACTATGACGCAAAACAGAATTACCAGCCTTTTGAAGCAGGATAAAAAACTGCTGATAGCCTATTACATGCCGGAATTTCCGGTTGCCGGCGCGACGCTTCCTGTGCTTGAAGCGCTTGAGGAGAACGGCGCTGATATCATCGAACTTGGAATGCCTTATTCAGACCCGATCGGTGATGGCCCGGTGATCCAGGAAGCAGCTCATACCGCGATCCGCAATGGCGTAACCATAAGTCATCTCTTTGCGTTAGTCCGAAAGGCACGTCGGGGGATAGGGTGCAGGAAGATTACAACACCTATCATTCTCATGGGTTACTGCAACCCGATGATAGCCTACGGCAGCGACTGTTTTCTCCATGAAGCCGTCGAAGCGGGCGTCGACGGACTACTTATCCCTGATCTTCCACCTGAGGAGGCAGAAGATTTTCTTGAACGGGCCAAAGGTTTCGGTCTTACTGTAGTGTTTCTTATCTCACCGGTAACACCTTCAGGGAGGATAGAGATGATAGACTCTCTTTCAACGGATTTTTCATATTGTATTGCCGTTAATGCTACAACAGGAACAGCCAAGCTTTCAGATGCTGCAACAGGAGCGGCTGTTGATGACTACCTGAAAAGGGTGCGCAAACATGCCAGAAAGAAATTTGTTGTCGGATTCGGGATCAAGGACAGGGAGCGAGTGGAGCATATGTGGAACCTGGCCGATGGTGCCGTTGTCGGTACCGCCCTGTTGCAGCATATTGCCTCATGCAAAACCCCCGAAGAGAGTGCCCGGCTTGCCGGAGAGTTCTGGAAAACACTGCGGTAGTCTTTTTTCCTATGAACGTTCCAGAACAGCATTACCCCACCGTCGATATCATTATCCCCTACTACAAGAGGCGCGATATGCTTGAGCGCTGTCTTGACTCGCTTGAAAACACGATCTATCCCGCAATGAGCATCGTCGTGTTAGATAACGGAGGTAAAGAGGCCGGACTGGTATTTCTTGTCAAACGCTACAGGAACGCACGACTTGAGAGGCTGCCGGAAAACAAAGGGTATGCCGGCGGCTGCAATGCAGGGCTGAAGAGCTCTTCAGCCGATTTCGTCGTCTTCATGAATGATGACACCGTTCATGATCCCCAGTGGCTTGATCGTCTTATTCTTGCTGCTCTTGAAGATGATCTCATCGGTGCTTTGCAGCCGAAAATCCTTTCGCTGAAGTCTGGTGGTAAAGGTAAAAGGGTTTTTGATTATGCAGGTGCTGCCGGTGGTATGCTCGACCGGCTTGGGTATCCCTATTGTCTTGGGCGTAAATTTGCCAGGCTTGAGTTTGATCAGGGACAGTATGATTCCGGACAGGATATTTTTTGGGCCTCGGGTGTCGCCATGTTTGTAAAAAGAGCAGTAGCTGAAGAACTCGGCGGGTTTGATGAAGATTTTTTTATGCAGATGGAGGAGATTGATCTCTCTTGGCGTATGAAGCTTGCAGGCTACCATGTTCGTTCGGTTCCTTCCGCAGTCATATTGCATGAAGGAGGTGCTTCGCTGCAAAGCGGCTCGGTGGAAAAAATTTATTTCAATCACCGGAACAATATTACCATGCTGTTGAAGAACAGAAGTATGGCAGGGTTGTGCTGGCTGGTTCCAGTTCGGTGTATGCTTGACGTTGTCACTTCGATCTACTATCTCACGCAGCTTTCCGGAGGAGTGAAAAAATCCGGCGCGGTTTGGCGTGCGATAGCTTCTAATATTCGGCAGTTTTCCGTGACGCTCAAAAAAAGGCAGGCAATTCAGTGTGCGAGGGTTGTTGACGAACACACCCTGTTCGGCCATGCACCCATATCACAAATGACCGGCCGATAGTTCACTCTTTTTTTCTGATGATAACTCTGATTCAGCCTGTTTTTTCATTGCTGACATCATTGAAGGACAATCGTGTTTCTGAACATTTTTTACAGCAAACCGGGGCGCAAAAAAAATTGGTTTGACTTCTGCTTTGTAGGTAAGAAATGTCCCTGATCCCTGAGGGTACTCATCAAGGATCCACTCTCCGTGATAGACCTTGAAATCACCGGTGATCTGCTCAAAATAAAGACGCTTCGGAGCCTCTCCCCATACCTTCATTTTTATATTGACCGTTTTCTGAAAGAAAAGTATCCCTGATTTCCCCTTCTCAAACATCACCTTCTCACTGCCATTGTCCGAAATTATGCCGCTATCAATAATATTCGGAACAAATTTTTTATGATTGTCATAATCAGTGATGACATCCCATACCTTTTTTGGAGGTGCGGCTATATAGATATGTCCCGCAACACCGGTAACCCCATCCGGAAGGTCCGAAAGCACAACAAGTACCTCACCCTTCAACAGTTTCTCATGATCTGCGGATAAAGAATCAGAAGAGACTCTATGTGTTGACTGTGCAATTGACAGGTAGGGAAAAAAAGAGATCAGTGCGACTATAACGAGCAGTATGGACCCGCAGAACCTTCTGATGGAACTATGCATAGAGCGTTAAAAAACCTGGTGTTATTTGTTATTTTTTTTGAGGTGGAAGATGACCCCATGTCACCATATCCTTGACGGTTTCAATAATACTTTCCTTCACCGGCATAAAAGATAGTCCTAATTCCCGCTTGATTTTTGCATTGTCGTAGCGCGCAGTCCGGCCAATGTTTGTACGGATAAACATACCGGTATCTCTCGGTTGTGTGAAAGAGAGCCCTTTCATGAATAGTGTGCCGACTTTTCCCGAAAGATCAATTTTTGGCAATGGATAGGCATCAAAACCCGATGATTTAAGAAGTGCCACAAGCGCGTTCATGTGCATTGTTTCTGCCGAGCAAAGGTATCTGCCGCTTGCTGTATCGTTTTCCATGGCCAGTATATGGGCTTTTGCAACATCCCTTACGTCGACAAAGCCCCAGTTGATATCCATGATGCCAGGGAATACCCCTTTCATGATGTCCCGGATCATACGGTTTGTGGTATTGAGCGAAGGGCCGAGCGAAGGGCCGGCAACCATAGTCGGGTTGATTGAAACCAGATCAAACCTTGGCCGTTTTCTCATTATGAAATCCCATGCAGCGCGTTCAGCAAGTGTTTTAGAATACTGATATGGGTTGCGATCAAGAGACGACATGGTATTCCAGTCTTTTTCAGTAAAGACTTTCATGCTTTCAGGTTCATCGGTAATAGCTGCAATCGAAGAGGTTAAAATCACCCGTTTGACTCCGCCTGATTTCAGGCAGCTTTCCAGTACCGTTTCAGTTCCGTTCACTGCCGGATCAACAAGATCTGTCTGCGGGTTTTTCACATTGATTTCATAAGGGCTGGCCGTATGCATGACATAGTCGCACCCTTCAACAGCCCGGTCGTATGCTCCATCACTGAGGAGTTCCGCTTCAACAAGTTCCAGCCGGTCTGAAGCACCGGGAAGCCCGAGAAGGTAAGGATAATTTCCTGGGCTATTGCGCACAGTTCCCCTGACGCTATATCCCTTTGCAAGCAGTTCCCTGACGATATGGGCGGCGATAAATCCGGATGCTCCGGTAACGCACACAGGCTTACTTGTAATCATAGTGTCTCAATCGTGAATGGTTGCAGGTAAACACGTTGTATTGTTCCGATATTCTCCGCTGGACAGACCAAAGCGCTCTGCGTTCTCTAAAGTGCTTCAGCTTTTTGCTTGTGAGCCTTGAGAATTCCCGGCAGATCCTGTCGCTGTACAAAGCTGACAAGGATTGGTGGCGCAAAAAAAAGCGGTTTCATTTCCGCATTATACGAAAGCACAGTGCCTTGTGTTGCATTTCCGGGTTCCAGCACCCATTCTCCCCGGTACACCGCAAAATCTCCGGCAATCTGCTCGAAGACGATCTGTTTCGGGAACTCTTCCCTGATTTTCAGTCGAAAATGAACAATTTTTTCAAAGATAAAAATACCGGTTTTTCCGGTCTGGTCAAGAATGATTTCATCGTCATGGCGTTCAACAACTTTGCTGACCATGACCTTGGGCAGGTAACTGCTTAGATTATCGTAATCAGTCAGCGTTTCCCATACTTTTGCAGGAGTGGCATCAATATAAATTTTGCTGCTGGCACTGACCACATCGTCAGGAAGGTAGGTCAGGCTGATAAGAACATCACCTTTCAGCAGCTGTTGTATTTCTGTTTCGTTCATGCAAATAAAAATTCAAACAGTAAGTGCTATAAGGTGAATATGCTGCAGATCTATAGCAGTAATGTACATCCGGAGCAGAGACTCTCCAATAATTCCAAGGGTGTGATGATGTCGATATGAAAAAGAGTTACAGGATTTTTTATTTAAGAGACTCCCTTTTTTGCAAACACAGAGGCTAATTGTTACAATAAATAAACAAGCATTAAAAAAAGCAGGAATACTGCGGCAACTCTTTCTTTTGCTTCAGTTAACTTTAATCTTTTAGTCCATGATATCATCTTTCGAAGATCGCCTGTTAGGTGCTCTCCATGCCTTTAATCATATCCTCCACGCTTTTCTGGCCATAGCACTGGTGCTTGCAAGCATGATGGTATTGTGGGAGTTTGCCATGGCTGTTGTTCATTCATTTGAGATGAATAATCTTGCTCATGGTTTTCTGCAGGCACTGGGAACCTTATTTATTGTGTGGACCCTTTCGAGTCTTATTTCTGCTGAAATCAATTATGTCCAGACCGGCGTATTCCATGTGGTAGTTTTCATTGAAGTTGCCATGATAACTCTGCTTCGCCAGCTGATAGTTGAGCCGGTTCGTACTGCTACCGCCGGTCAGAATGTTGAACAGCTTACCAATCCATGGCATTACGGACTCCTGCTTGCCTCTCTTCTTGTTATCGGTATCCTGCACAAACTGGTGACTAGTTCAGAAAAAAAAAGCTTTGATCAGGACCTTGCAGCCTCCCATTACATTATACCCGACAACCAAAAAAACGATCTTCATTAGTTATTATACGTCCTGTAGGGCCTGTAACTCACTCTAATCTTTCAGCTTATGATTACTTCCACAACACTAGATTTTCTCTCGAACCTGAAAGCCAATAACATCAAGGCATGGTTTGATGAACACAGAGAGGAGTATCAGAAGGCGCAGGGTGATTTTTTGGATACTGTCGTGCAACTGCTTACCCTGCTGACTTCATTCGATGTTGATATTGCCGCTTCATATCTCGATCCAAAATCGTGTATCATGCGCATAAACAGGGATATACGTTTTTCAAAAGACAAAACGCCCTATAAAACGAACTTCTTTGCCTTCATCAACAAGGGTGGTAGAAAAAGCCCTTATGCCGGATATTATCTTCATATAGAACCTGGAGCCACATTTATCGGCGGAGGTATCTATATACCTGAAACAGCTGTTCTCGATCAGATAAGGCGGGAAATTGACGGCTCTTTCAGAGAGTGGGAATCTATTGTTCAAAGCAAAGAGCTGCTACTCTCTTTCCCTGAAAGCGTCAAAGCTTCCGGAACATTAGTCAGACCGCCAAAAGGGTATGAAAGCACAAATCCTGCAATAGAGTACCTCAAATTCAAAGGCTACTACACCCAACGCTTTCTTGGCGATCAGGAAGTTACCGATCCAGGTTTTGCTCTATCCCTTGCTGACAAATTCAGATCGGTGAAACCTTTGATTGATTTTATCAACCGGGCGTTATAATGGATTAAGATGGTATCCGTATTCATGCTTGCCGCCAACCGTTTATGGCGTCTACCAGTCCGCTCAATCGATGAATAACAACCGTTGGCACTACTTCCCAGGGATCCATGATAACATCCGGGGAGCGTTGAACCCATACTGATTTCATACCTGCTGAAACCGCACCTATAACATCAAAAGGGTTAGCTGAAACCATCCAGGCACTCTCAGTTTTCGCTGATGCTTTTTCGAGAAAGTGGTGGTAGACCGCAGGGTCCGGCTTGAATGATTGTACTTCGTCGACACTGATGATGTCGATAAAAAATTGGCTGATATCCGCATGATCAAACAGTTGCACTATATCAGTTTTCTTGCCGTTTGAAAACGCATAGAGCCTGAAACCTGCATCTTTCGCGTTTTTTAGTCCTTCAGATGTATCCTCAAATATCGGCAGTGCACGGTAAGCACTAAGGAGTCTATCGGTTTCCTGTTGTGTGAGAGCGACTCCGAAGGATTGACAGGTATATTCCAGCGCCTGAGCAGTGCATATACTGAAGTCTTTGTATTGACGCATCAACCCCCGGCGAAAAGAGTATTCAAGCTGTTTCTGGCGCCAGAGTTGTGAAAACAGTGCAGCATTATCAACGGCATGGTTCCGAAGTGTATCGATCAGTCCGTGGGTGTCAATCAGGGTTCCATAGATATCAAACGCAATGGTTTCGGGCATGGATCCGTTCATGGCAGCTTAAGTTGATTATGCAAAAAGGGGTTCGGCGTGGATGATGACACGGTATGCGTCAGGCAGTGACTGGTAGATCGCACCTTCAAGACGGCTTGTCAGTGAATGCACCTCTTCCAAAAGCACCTCATCATTAAATGAGCAATGCAGGGTAATAAAGAGCTTCTGCTTATCGTTTTTCCTGATATGGATGTCGTGGACGTCCTGAACGCTTTCGATGTTTTGTGCAACACTGACAATGATGTCTCGCACAAGCCTCTCCTCTTCCGACGGCAGAGAGGTGGTACTATGCTCATCGTTGCGAAGCGGATCAATATGGATGCAGATATCAAGTTCACCGTCGAACTCCCTGTGAAGTTCCTCTTCAAGCGCGTTAACAGTATCGTGAGCCTGTTTTATGGTGAGCTGATGGTCAATTTCCACATCGAAGGTGATGTGCTTGTTTTTATCGGTGAGGTTAGTTGAAATGTTATGGGCATGCAGATTATGATTCAGGCCGATCACGTGCACCCGTTCGGCTATGGTCTCGTTATTGAGTGCAATGGGTTTTGTGTTGATGGTAAAATCAGCAACGGGAAAATCTTCGCGCACTTTCTGCTCTATATTGGTGCAGATCTGCTGAACCTTTTCAACCGACAAGGTTCGGTTTACACTGACGACCATTTCAACAAATACCTGAGGGCCGGTTGGTTTTACCCTGAGTTTATCAATGGTAACTACTCCGTCGACAGTCATGGCAATTTCTTCAATCCTTTCCGACAGACCTTCCGGAGCAGCGTCAATCAGGATATCGATTGTTTTTTTGCCGAGCTTGAATGCCGCCCAGCCGACTAAAAGGGCGACAGCAATACCCGCTGCAGCATCAGCCCAAGTGATGCCCATTCGTACGAAAAAGAGACCGGCAAGTACGACAGCCGAACTGAGAATATCAGAGCTGAAGTGGAGTGCATCAGCTTCAAGTGCCTGGCTGTTGGTCTCTTTTGCAACTTTTTTCAGCGCTCTAGAGCGTGAAAAATCCACAATGATGGAAATGATCATAATGGCAATGGCATACCAGGTGACCTCAATTTCTGTTGATCCTGCCATCAATCGCTCTATTGATACATAGATGATCCATGCGCTTGTTACAACAAGAAGTCCTGTTTCAATGAGTGCAGAAACACTTTCAACCTTGGCATGCCCATAATGGTGTTTATTGTCGGCAGGTTTGTCGCTCATTCTCACTGCAAACAGGGTCAGTCCTGCAGCACCGAAGTCAAGGGCTGAATGAGCAGCTTCAGAAATAATACCGATGCTGCCGGTCATTATGCCAACCACAAGCTTCATGGCGGTAAGCAGAAAGCTTGCAGCTACAGAGCTGAGGGCGACCTTTTGTTTTTTTTGACTTTTATCCATTCCTCTTTTTATTGATTCAATACTTTCAGGCCTCTTATACCGGTGGCATGATGAATGTACCGACACACAAGTCGCCTTGCAAATATCGTTCCATGCAAAAGCAACTATTACCTGCTTTTATTGGTATATTTAACCTACATACACAATAACACATATTATGAAAATAGGCATTATCTGTCATCCCACCTATGGAGGAAGCGGGGCAGTAGCTACGGAGCTTGGCAAGGCTCTGGCGGCCAAAGGTCACACGGTTCATTTTTTCAGCCAGTCGGTACCTTTTCGGCTTGCTACTTTTTCAAAGAATATCTTCTTCCATGAAGTTGAATTAAAACACTACCCGCTTTTTGAATGTTCGTTTTATTCCCTTGCTCTTGCCTCGAAAATAGCGGAGGTCGCCTATTATGACAAGCTGGATGTTGTGCATGCTCATTATGCTATTCCTCATGCCCTCAGCGCCATGCTTGCCCGTCAGATTCTTGAGGACAAGTGTTCCCGTTCTGAGTGTTACAAATTGGTTACCACATTGCATGGCACTGATATAACGGTTGTGGGGGCTGATCGCGGCATGGAGGATGTAGTGCGGCTGGCCATCAACAAGTCAGATGGGGTAACATCGGTTTCCAGCTATCTGAAAGATGAAACGGTCAGGATGTTCAGCCCGAAAAAGGAGATCACGGTTATTTCCAATTTTGTCGATACCTCGCTTTTTTTCCGTTCTCCAAAACAGGAAATCCGCGAACAGCTCGGTCTACGGGATGAAAAAATAGTTATTCATATATCCAATTTCAGACCGGTGAAATGTATCGGCGATATTATCAGGATTTTTTATGCCTTAACCGGGCGCCTTGATACCACGCTGCTTCTTGTCGGTGACGGCCCCGAACGAAGTGAAGCAGAGATTCTGGTGCGGGAGTTCGGGATTGCTGACCGGGTAAGGTTTCTCGGCAAACTTGACGATATTGTTCCTCTGCTTTCCATTGCCGATCTAATGCTGATGCCGAGCAATGCGGAGTCTTTCGGCCTGGCAGCTCTTGAAGCAATGGCATGCGGTGTGCCGGTTGTCGCCACAATGGCGGGTGGGTTCCCAGAATTTATTGTTCCCGGACGTCATGGATATCTTCTTGCGCCTGGAGATATTGAGGGCATGACAGAGAAAGCATTTCTGCTGCTTTCAGACCATCCTCACTGGCTTGAGTGTTCCGCAGCCTGTGTCCAGCAGGCGAAGCAGTACGAGACAGCTTCGCTTGTAGAACAGTATGAAGCGTATTATAAAAAGCTTCTTGACCAGGAATAACAGGCTGGATTAATCCTTAGTAACGTTTGGTCGAAAGAAGGACGGTACGGTACTTTTCAAGGTTTTCGAGCACCTCTCCGGTTCCTCTTGCAACAGCAGTCAGCGGATCTTCGCTGATGTGCACAGCAAGTTTTGTTTCCTCGTTGATTTTTTTGTCAAGCCCCTTGATGAGTGCTCCACCTCCGGCCAGAAAGAGGCCGCGATCAAGAATATCGGCCGAAAGTTCCGGTTTGGTCACCTCAAGACTTTTTTTAATCGAGGTGATGATCTGACTGATTGGAGTTGCAATGGCTTCCCTGATGGTTGCCGAGTTGACCTCCCGTTCTTCAGGCAGGGCAGTCACAAGGTTCCGGCCCCTGACCATCATGGTCATTTCCTTTTCAAGCTTGTATGCCGATGCAATTTTTATTTTGACATCCTCTGCTGTACGCTCGCCGATCGCCAGGTTGTATGCTTTACGGAAGTGACGGATAATAGCGCTGGTAATATCGGTTCCTGCGACACGCAGCGATTCTCCGGATGCAATGCCTCCGAGTGAAATAACGGCGATTTCCGTTGTACCGCCACCGATATCAACGATCATATTGCCCATCGGCTCCTTAACGTCCAGCCCGATACCGATTGCCGCTGCCATTGGTTCACTGACCAGATAGACCTCTTTAGCGCCTACATGTTCGGCCGAGTCGCGCACAGCGCGTTTCTCAACCTCTGTGATACCTGAAGGAATTCCAATCACCATTCGGCGAATACCGAACGAAAATTGGGTTTTCGTTTTTTTGATCAGTCCTTTGATCAACTCTTCTGTTGCTTCATAGTCAGCAATGACACCGCTTGCGAGCGGTCGTATCGTTATAATGCCGGGATGGGTTTTCTCATGCATGAGCAGAGCTTCATGCCCGATAGCCACAATTTTTCCTGTATTTCTTTCGCGTGCGACAATTGAGGGCTCATTTAAAACAACGCCTTTGCCCCGGATAAAAATCAATGTATTTGCTGTCCCGAGATCAATGGCGATATCTGTGAACAGATTGCTGAAAAAGCTCATGTTATCATGGTTCGATGTATAACTCATAGTGGCTTGGAAAGGAGCTGATTCAGGCTATATTCCAAGGTTTAAACTGAACCCTAAAGGTAGTTAATGGAACTTTTTTTTCAAATGAAAAGAGTGTTTTAAAGGGTACTTTTTTTAAGCATTTTTTTCATCTTTTCAGTTGCAGGTCCGGGGTTTCGATAAATAGAGCTATTGAGTACATTGCTACAATGGAAATTATGAAATCAGATAAACCAAAATCAGTAAGAAGTGCTGCCTCTCTATCGTTTTGCTGAAGATCGTTCAGCCTTAAAAGCTCAACTGAGCCGCAGTGTCTCTTTTGAAGCTTCGGTTCAGACAACTGTAGATGAGATTCTGTACAATGTCCGGCAGAAAGGTGACAGTGCTGTTCTGGACTACACAGAGCGGTTTCAAGGTGTACTGCTCAGGGAGAAGCTGGTTTCCCCGGAAGAGATACAACATGCCTATACACATGCGGATCCGGGATTTCTGGCGGTGCTTGAGGAAGCGTACAGCAACATTATCCGTTTTCATCAGCACGAAGTGGAGAAAAGTTTTTTTTATGAAGCTGAAGGAGGTGTGATTCTCGGTCAGCGGGTAACTCCCATGGAAAAAGCTCTGCTCTATGTGCCGGGTGGAAAGGCATCCTATCCATCATCTCTCCTTATGAATGCGGCACCTGCGAAAGTTGCCGGTGTAAAGGCTATTTTCGTCACCACTCCCTGTGACGACAAGGGTGCAGTCAATCCCAATATTCTTGCCGCCGCTGCTGTGGCCGGTGTAGGTTCCGTTTACAAAATTGGAGGAGCGCAGGCAATAGCGGCATTTGCCTACGGGACCGAGACAATTCCCAAGGTTGATATCATTACCGGTCCCGGCAACAAATATGTAGCTCTGGCAAAAAAACAGGTGTTCGGTCATGTCTCTATCGACAGTATAGCCGGCCCTTCTGAAGTTGTTATCATTGCTGATGAATCGGCCAACCCTGAATTTATCGTGCTTGACATGTTTGCTCAGGCTGAACATGATCCGGACGCATCAGCGGTGCTGATCACCACCTCCGAGGTGTTGGCTGCAGCCGTTCGCGAGTTCGCTGAAGCACGCCTCCCAGCAATGCTTCGACACGATATTATCGCTTCTTCGCTCCAGCATAATGGAGCTATTGTGCTTGTTCGGTCGCTTGAAGAGGCTTGTCAGGTGTCAGACATGATAGCGCCTGAACATCTGGAACTGCATGTTGAACAGCCCTGGGATATTCTTCCGGGTATTCATCATGCCGGTGCTGTTTTCATGGGCAGTTATTCCTGCGAAACCGTCGGAGACTATTTTGCCGGGCCAAACCATACGCTTCCGACCAACGGTACAGCAAGATTTTTCTCACCGCTTTCTGTTCGTGACTTTGTCAAGCATACATCGATTATTTCCTATTCGAAGCGGCAAATACACTCCAATGGAGAAAAAATTGCCTCTTTTGCTGATTATGAAGGGCTTCAGGCCCATGCCGAAGCTGTCAGGGCAAGATTGAGAGTGCTATGAGAGTAGGCGACTTTGATTACGAACTGCCCGAAGAAAAAATTGCCAGATATCCACCTCCGGAGCGAGGTTCAACCCGACTTCTGGTGCTCGACAGTCAATCAGGTAGGATCAAACATGCCCGGTATGCCGGGTTGGATGTTTTTTTGAAAGAAGGGGATCTGCTTCTGCTTAATAACACCCGGGTTGTCCGGGCAAGATTGTTTGCCAGCAAACAGACCGGCGGAAAGATTGAGCTCATGCTTCTTGAAAAGCATCAGGACGAGCAAAATCTGGTACTTTACAGGGGAAAGCTGAAAAAAGGCGATACGCTCATCGCGCATGACCGTGAGTTGGCTGTTACTGACATTATTGATCAGGGGATTGCCCGTCTTTCTGTTTCCGGCACTGGATCGTTAAGCGATCTTTTCGAACATTTCGGTGGAGTGCCCATTCCGCCATATCTCAAACGGGATGCTGAAGAGGTTGATCAGGTGCGCTACCAGACCGTGTTTGCTGAACATCCCGGCTCTGTGGCGGCCCCGACAGCATCGCTGAACATGACGCATGGGCTTCTTGAAAAACTTCACCGGAAGGGTGTGGATGTTGCATCTCTCGCTCTCCATGTCGGCCTCGGTACATTTCTTCCCATCAGGGTTGAGTCGTTTGAAGAGCACGTCATGCACCGTGAGTTTTATTCGATTCCACCTGAAACTGTCGAAAAGATCCGCCGGGTAAAAACAGCCGGAGGAAGAGTTGTTGCTGTCGGCACAACCGTTACCAGAGCGCTCGAACATGCAAGTGAGCGCATTGCCTCCTTTTCGGGCAACGAACCGCTTACCGGTGAGGCGGATATTTTTATTTATCCGGGGTACTGGTTTCGTACAATCGATCTCCTGCTTACCAATTTTCATGCTCCCCGATCAACAGTACTGATGCTAACCGCGGCATTGGCAGGCCGGGAGAATCTGCAGAATGCCTATAAGGAAGCACTCGAAAAGGGGTATAGATTTCTTAGTTATGGTGACAGCATGTTGATTGTATAGTTCTTATTTCCACTGAAATCCACCAGTTTTTCCCTTTCACGTAAAGAAACAAGCATAACCGGGTTTTCTGCCTAAAGAACTTCGGCGTGCTTGCCAAGCGGAAGGCAGGTTGTTTTGGTTTTAAAAGTATGGGGTGGTATTTTTATTTTTGATTATCGTGGGCTTATTCCGCGGTTTTTCCCTTCCAATTTATTTTGTAAAACAATTGTTTTAAACATCCATAACACCGGGAGATTGACCTTATGAGTCTTGTACAACAATATCGTGCACATACCGAAGAGCGGGCAAAGCTTTGTATTCCACCCTTACCGTTATCCGCCGAGCAGGCACGACAGCTTGTCGATCTGCTGAGGCAGGATCCCGTTCAGGAACAGGACTACCTGCTCGAGTTATTTCGTGAGCATATCAGTCCGGGTGTTGACGATGCTGCGTTTGAAAAAGCTGCGTTTCTTGACGGTATTCTCAAAGGGGATATCACCTGCAGTGTGATCAATAAGCTGGAATCGGTCAGGATTTTAGGAACAATGCTTGGCGGTTATAACGTCAAACCCCTTGTTGATGCATTACGTCATAAAGACCCTGCCATATGCAGTGAAGCCGCCGAGGTGTTAAAAAAGACCCTGCTGGTCTACGACATGTTTGACGTGGTCGTCAGCCTTTCAAAAACCAACCGGTATGCAGCGGAGGTTCTTAAATCCTGGGCTGATGCCGAATGGTTTGCCACAAAGCCTCTTCTTCCTGAAAAAATGACTCTTACGGTATTCAAGGTGCCGGGTGAAACCAATACCGACGACCTCTCTCCAGCCAGTGAGGCCTTTACCCGCGCCGATATTCCTCTGCACTCCCTCTGTATGCTCGGTTCTAAAATGACCGATCCGATAGGAACTATTGCAACGTTGAAGGAAAAGGGCTATCCGCTGGCCTACGTTGGCGATGTTGTGGGAACCGGTTCAAGCCGCAAGTCAGGTATCAACTCGGTCCAGTGGCATCTGGGGAACGATATTCCTGCAGTACCGAATAAACGGACCGCCGGTGTAGTTCTTGGAAGCATTATTGCACCCATATTTTTCAATACCGCAGAGGATTCCGGGGCATTGCCGATCCAGACTGATGTGACAGCAATGGAGATGGGCGATGTCATTGATCTCTACCTTTTTGAAGGAAAAGTTGAGAAAAATGGTGAGGTCATATCCCGTTTTGAACTTTCGCCGAACACGCTTTCTGACGAGGTTCGCGCCGGAGGCCGAATTCCTCTCATTATTGGCAGAACCCTTACCAGAAAAGCAAGAAAAGCTCTCGGACTTGGTGAAGATGAACTTTTTATTCGGCCTGAACAGCCGGTGGATAGCGGAAAAGGCTACACGCTCGCTCAAAAAATGATCGGCAGGGCATGCGGATTACCGGGTGTACGTCCGGGTATGTATGTCGAACCTGAAACCCTGACGGTTGGTTCACAGGATACCACGGGAGCTATGACCCGTGACGAAGTAAAGGAGTTCGCGGCATTGAGTTTCAGTGCGGATCTCCTGATGCAGAGTTTCTGTCATACCTCAGCCTATCCGAAGCCTTCCGATATCAAGATGCACCGCAGTCTGCCATACTTTATCCAGAGCAGGGGAGGAGTTTCGCTTAAACCTGGCGATGGCGTTATTCATACATGGCTGAACCGTATGGTATTGCCCGATACTCTTGGAACCGGAGCCGACTCACACACCCGGTTTCCGATCGGAATATCGTTTCCTGCCGGATCCGGACTTGTTGCTTTTGCCGGAGTAACCGGAACCATGCCTCTCAATGTTCCCGAATCGGTGCTTGTACGTTTTTCAGGTAAACTCCAGCCTGGCATCACGTTGCGTGATCTTGTCAATGCCATTCCTTATGAGGCGATTAAACGGGGACTGTTGACCGTAGAAAAGAAAGGAAAGAAGAATATTTTCGCAGGACGTATTCTTGAAATTGAAGGGTTGCCGCAACTCAAAGTGGAACAGGCGTTTGAACTCAGTGATGCCTCTGCTGAACGCAGTGCCGCAGCATGTACAGTACGTCTCGATAAAGAGCCTGTCATTGAATATCTCAGCTCGAACATCACTTTGCTTCAGCAGATGATTGAAGAGGGCTACGGTGATGCTGATACCCTGAAACGCCGCATTGGCAAGATGCAGGCCTGGCTTGACAAACCATCTCTTCTTGAACCTGATGCCGATGCCGAGTACGCTGAAGTGATCGAGATTGATATGAGTAAAATCACTGAACCGATTCTTGCCTGCCCTAACGACCCTGATGATGTCATGACACTTTCAGAGGTTCTTCGTGATGAAAAGAGGCCGAAAGTGATCGATGAAGTCTTTGTCGGCAGCTGTATGACCAATATCGGCCACTTCAGGGCTCTCGGAGAAATTTTAAGAAACAAGGGGGCGGTGCCTGTCAAACTCTGGATTGTGCCTCCTACGAAGATGGATATGAAAAAACTTACCGAGGAAGGCTATTATTCGGTATTCGGAGCATCCGGTGCCCGTATTGAGCCTCCCGGATGCTCGCTCTGCATGGGTAACCAGGCCAGAGTTGCCGATAATGCGGTAGTGTTTTCAACCAGTACCAGAAATTTCGATAATCGTATGGGTACTGGTGCACAGGTATATCTTGGTTCGGCGGAGCTCGCCGCACTCTGTGCGCTTCTTGGTCATCTGCCGAACAAAGATGAATATATGGAAGTGTTTTCAAAGCATCTGACAGGCGAAAAGAAAGAAAATATCTATCGCTACCTGAACTTCGATGAGCTTGAAAAAGCAGAATTGGAGTTGCTTGTAGAGTAAAAAAAACATTTAATGTGGCGGGATATCGAAATATTTTGCATATTCCGCCATACAGTAGTCTTTTGAAAAGTCACTGTTTTTTTTTAATATTCGAGAGCTGATGAAGCTGTCAATTATCAAACAACAAAAAATATCCAGCAATGAAAAAATTTTTCGTCTTCCTCTTTCTTTTAAGCTCAGTTTCTTTCGTAGGCTGTGCAAAAAAAACTGAAGCTCCTGCAGAAGCACCAGCAGCAGCACCAGCAGCTGAGCCAGCACCAGCAGCTCCTGCAGCACCAGCAGCACCAGCAGCTGAGGCAGCACCGGCAGCTCCTGCAGCACCAGCAGCACCAGCAGCTGAGCCAGCACCAGCAGCACCTGCAGCAAAATAAGTTTCCGGTTTCCCGGTTTCTTATGCAAAAGAGACAGAACGCAAGTTCTGTCTCTTTTTTTTCTTGAAATTTCAGGTAAAAAAAAAGACACAGCCTGTTGGACTGTGTCTTTTTTCGCTGAGGAGGCAGGACTCGAACCTGCAATTGTCTGATCCAGAATCAGGTGCCTTACCAATTTGGCCACTCCTCAATAGCGTTGAGAATATATTAAAAAATTAATTATTCCAATTCCCTTTTCTGCTTTTTTATTAAAGAATAGTGAGAAGCAGAGGAATTAAGATCATAGATGCGATCATACATGAGGCAACCAGTGTCGCAGCAAATTCCCGGTCAAGCCTTTCAATCGAAGCGAAGGTCATGGTATTGAATCCTGCCGGAGCAGAAGCTGAAAGTACCACAATTGCCCGGTCAAGCCCATCCAGGTTAAACACTCTTGCAAGTCCTAATCCAAGTGCAAGTCCAAGCATCATTCTGAGAGCAATGCCTGAAGCAAGATATACAGGGTTGATTTTAGCCATGCTGAACGACACACCAAGCCCGAGGAGCACAAGCGGTATGGTCAGCTTGCTGATTGAGTGTAGTATTGCCATTGAAATAGAGTCAGGACGCAGGGAAAGCGCATTCATGAGCACTCCTGCTATAAGTGCGAGGAGGGAGGGAGAGGTTATAAGCCTTCTCAGAATTGGTTTTTCTGCAATACCTCCATATCTGCAGGCAAAAGAGTACGCGATAATATAGGTTGACAATCCATTGGGAATGTCGAACAGGAACAGTCGGGCCAGACCGTCGTCTCCATAAAATGAATGAACGAACGGCATGATAAAGCCCAGATTCATGATGATTGAACCGGTAACCAGGACAGCATATGATGGTTTGCGCATTCCTAACGCTTTTCCTGTGACTATTGCCGCAGCAAATGTTACAAGGATAACCAGCGATGAGATGAGTGGGAGAAAAAACATTTGTCTGCTGAGAACCACATACGGCAGCACGGAAAGAAGAAGAGCGGGAAGCGTCAGATAGTAAACAAGCTTAAAGAGAATATCCGCTGCATGGCGATCTAGAATAGAGGCCCTGCGCAAAAGCATTCCCAGAAAAAAAATGGCAAATGTCGGAGCAAGAAGAAACGCAAGGTCAAACATCGGCGAGAGAGAAGGAAAGCCGTTAGCCAAGCTCAGTGAAAGTGGTGCACCCGAGAGGAGTCGAACCTCTAACCGTCTGATTCGTAGTCAGATACTCTATCCAGTTGAGCTACGGGTGCTTTTTATGTAGCGTGTACGGGATTCGAACCCGTGATCTTCGCCTTGAGAGGGCGATGTCCTGGGCCACTAGACGAACACGCCAGGTAATTTTCTATTCCACAACCAGTGGGCCCTGTAGGACTTGAACCTACGACCCAGCGATTATGAGTCGCTTGCTCTGACCAACTGAGCTAAGGGCCCTCAATGCTTGGCTTTAGAGGCAGTTAATATAACATTTCATTGATAATATGCAAAACAATAATCGTTTTTTTCGGGGTTGTTAAAATTCATTATACTTCTCACGGCTGATATCCGCTCCGAGACTGTTCAGCTTCGTTTCTATCTTCTCATATCCTCTGTCGAGGTGATAGACCCTCAATACCTCAGTTGTGCCCTCAGCAACAAGCCCGGCAAGCACGAGACTGGCTGATGCTCTCAGATCCGTTGACATAACCTTGGTGCCTGAAAGCTTCTGCGGGCCGTGAACAATTGCCTGGTTTTTTCTGATGTCGATATGTGCACCAAGCCGGTTGAGTTCCGGTATATGGTTGAACCGTTCATGATAGACTTTATCAATAACATGGCTTGTTCCCTCTGCCTGGGTCATCAGCGCTATCCATTGTGCCTGCATATCGGTGGGAAAGGCCGGGTATGGTTTCGCCGTGATATCGGTCGGTAAAAGCTTTTCAGGGCTTTTCAGAGTAACGCTGTTGACGGTTGTTTCAACCCGGCAGCCTGCCTGAGCAAACTTTTTAAGAACAGCTTTCAGTTGCTCGGGATCAACACCGTTTACCGTAACATCTCCGCCGGTTATCGCCGCAGCGGCAAGTAGTGTTCCTGCTTCGATGCGGTCAAAAACATTATGAAATTCAACAGCGTTAAGCGTTTCGGTACCCTCTATCTGGAGTTCGGTGGTTCCTGTCCCTGTAATGGTTGCACCCATGGCAATGAGAAATTTGCAGAGGGTCTCAATTTCCGGTTCCGCAGCAGCATTGCTGATGGTCGTCGTCCCTGCAGCAAGCGTGGCTGCCATTACAGCGTTTCCTGTTGCCCCGACAGAGGAAACTGGAAAATCGATGTGGGCTCCACGGAGTTTCCCGTCAGGGGCTTTTGCATCGATAAACCCGGTTTCAATGGTGATCGTAGCACCGAGTTTTTCCATAGCCATTAAATGAAGGTCTATTGGTCGCGGACCGAATGCACATCCTCCGGGCAGCGATACCCTTGCATGACCGAACCTTGCGAGCAGCGGACCGAGCACATAGATTGAGGCTCTCATTTTTTTTACCAGCTCATACGGAGCCTGCAGACTTTCCACATGTCCGCAGGAAACCTTCAGAGTGTTTCCTGAGAAGGAGGTTTCAACCCCCAGGTGATGCAGGAGCTGGGTAAATGTCAGTATATCCTTCAGGTCCGGGATATGATGCAGTGTGAATGTTCCGTTTCCTGTGAGAAGTGTAGCGGCAATGATCGGTAGAGAGGTGTTTTTTGAACCTGAGGCAGTAACGCTGCCGGAGATCCGGCGTCCGCCTCGTATGACAAGCTTGTCCATGTATTGGTACGATGATGAAAAACCGATATTTACAATTATTTCAGGTCATGAAAAACAAATTATTTTTTTTGGAACCGTTTGCGAAGAAAAGGTTTTTATCCTTTACCTTTAACTGATGTTCTTATAATGGTCGTACCTGTTTTTTATGTAACCGGATTCTGTGTAAGGTGTGTGAATTCAAGCTCGAGGATTTTCTATGACCGTTAACGTTTCGTCCTTCCGGTTCGATCTGTTTCTGCGGAGGGCAGGATGGCAGTTACTCCTTCTTTTACTGCTGTTTTCGCCTTGTATGCCTCGCATCGCAGGAGCTGCTCCAAGGGTAAACAGTGAGATATCGCGAATCATGAAAGAGCGGACAGCGATAGAGCAGAATCTCACAGTCCTGAAACAGCAGCTTAAGGAGTATCAGTCTAAGCTGAACTCGACAACACGTAAGGAATCGCAGTCGTTTAAGGCACTTGAGAATATCCGTACACAGATTCTGATGCTTGAAAAAATTATCAGCGAAAATCAGAACCACCTTGAAAAGCTTGACAGGGATATAGATCGGCTGCAACAGGAATTTCAGGGTAATCGCCGGATTTACGGCAGGGTATCTGACGATTTCCGAAGAACTGCTGTTTCAGTCTATAAATATGGGGGAACCCGTGATATCGAACATGTTTTTGCATCGGGATCTGTCAATAAGGCCCTTATGCGTGCGCAATATATGGGTTTTTTTACAAGCGCTGTTCGCCATAACGTTGATGAACTTCAGCAGGTCGCCAGGAAACTTGAAAATAACCGTCTTGCCCTTGAAGAGAGCTATAAGCAGAAAGCTGCAATGGTCAGGGAGCAGGAAGAGCAGTTGAAAAGCTGGTCGGTAAGTAAAAAAGAAAAAGAGGTTGTGCTTGATCACCTGAAGAAAAACAAACAGGAATTTGCCGCACAACTCGCTGATGTTCAAAAAAAGCGTGTTCAGCTGCAATCACGCATAGAGTCTCTGATACTTGCAGAACAGCGTGCGGTGGAGCTTGAAAAAATCAGGCAGCAGAAAATAGTTGAAGCTAAACGGCGTGAGGCAAAGCGACGTGAGGCACAGAGAGCCGAAGCGAGGAGGCGTGAGGCGCAGCAGCGAGAAGCACAGCAGCAGGAAGCAAATCGGCGTGAGCAGCAGCGACTCGAAGCAAAACGACGCGAAACACAACAACTTGAGAGGGAAAGAGGGTTGGAGAAAAAAGAACAGCCTGTCGTGCAGGAAAAGAAAGAACAACCTGTTGTGCAGGAACCCGTAACCATCAGAAAAGAAAGGAAACAGCCGGAACCAGCTGAAACAGGAACCTCTGAAAAAGAGAGTGTTACCGTGGTGCCTGATGCGGGACTTCGTGAGCTTGAAAAGGTTTCTGCTGATTTCGACAATAGTGCCGGTTCGCTGCCCTGGCCTGTACGGAATGGAGTTGTAGCTCACAAATTCGGCTCTGTAGTGGACAAAGATCTGAAAATTGTCACCACCAATAATGGTATTGATATCACCGTTCCTGCCAATACCCAGGTACGGGCTGTTTCAGGCGGCAAAGTCGTCCAGATAGCCTTTCTGCCGACCTTCGGCAATATCGTGATTATCCGGCACCCTAAATCCTACCTTACCGTTTACGCCAATCTCGGGCAGTTGCATGTGGTGAAGGATGAGCTTATAAAATCACAACAGCTCGTCGGACTTTCCAGCAAAATGACTGAAGGCGGATCAGTGGTTCATTTTGAGATATGGAAAGGTCGTGTTAAACAGAATCCTGAAAAATGGCTTAGACGATAACCATTATGGGACTGAAAGAACTATTTTCAGCAATTTTTACACTGTTGTTCCAATATCGGAAATTCTGGCGCGATTTAAAGGAAGCTGCCAGTGATGATGAACTCAACGTGCTCAGGGATTATGCTGTTCCGGTTATTGCACTTGTGCAGCTCGCAAAGTTTCCCCTGATCGGTCTGCCCCGTCAGGCTATGATATTTGCCATAGCCAATTTCCTGATTGATGTAGCCGCGCTCTATCTTCTGATGGGAGGAGCGGCTTATCTGCTTGCCAGAGAACGTTCTGAACGTATAACTGCCGGAATGGTGACGGTTTTCTGTTATTCGATGACTCCTGTATGGATTTCCGAGCTTTTTTATTTTACCGGCATCTGGAGCTGGCTGTTTGCCTTTCTTGCTCTTGGCTATACTCTTGTCATCGCTAAAAACGGTCTGGCGGTCATGCTTGATGCTGATTCCGGTGTTACAGGCAGCACACTGCGGAATACAGCGCTTTTTGTGGTGACGGTCAATACATCGGTTTTTCTGCTGATAAGGGCAGTCATGCGATTGTTCAACTTTTAGATAGCCTCACATTATGAAGGTTCAGGATCTCCATCTCGATTACGGGATTGTTGAAGATATTCTTAAGGCGTTTCTTGTCAACGAGATACGAAAGTTCGGTTTCAACTCGATTGTACTTGGTCTTTCCGGCGGTATAGATTCAGCGGTGGTATGTGAACTTGCAGTTCGGGCTCTTGGTGCCGACAATGTTCTTGCGCTCATGATGCCCTATGCCTCAAGCAGTCCTGACAGCCTTGAGCATGCTGAACTGATGATCCGGAAGCTCGGTATTCGCGCTGAAGAGGTTCCCATTACTCCGGTTGTGGACGCTTTTTTCTCGACAGTTCCCTCTGATCAGCTGCTCAGAAGGGGCAACATCATGGCCCGCACCCGAATGGTATTTCTCTATGATGTTTCAGCAAGAGACGGGCGGCTTGTTGCCGGAACGAGCAATAAAACAGAGTTGCTCCTGGGCTATGGCACCATGTTCGGTGATATGGCTTCTGCAGTAAATCCCATAGGCGATCTCTATAAAACACAGATAAGGGGTCTGGCCCGTCATCTTGGCATACCTGAAGAACTCATTGTCAAAGCCCCTTCCGCTGACCTCTGGGAAGGACAGAGTGATGAGGACGACCTCGGGTTCAGCTATGAAGCAGTAGATCTTCTTCTCTTTATGATGCTTGAAAAAAGGATGGATAAGCAGGCCATACTCAATGAAGGCATCTCTGATCCATTTTACGACCGTGTCAGGAAGATGGTTGTCCGAAACCAGTACAAACGCATGATGCCGGTTATTGCCAAAATCTCAGGCCGTACCCCCGGCATAGATTTCCGCTACGCCCGCGACTGGCAGGAAGTTAAATAGTTGAAAGAATATAACTTATAAGCCCTATAGGTCTCATGGGGCCTATAGGACTTATTCATCTGTTTTCTTCAAAAAGATCTCAAAACAGTATCAATCAGAAAATGCTTGTCATCCTTCCCCGGATAATCGGTCGTATAGTGCAATCCTCTTGACTCCCGCCGCTTTATGGCGCTTTCAATAATAAGGCTGGCAACCTTGATGATGTTTCTCAGTTCGAGGATCTGTGTGGTGATCTTTGTTTTTTTGAAGTAGGACTCAGTCTCCTCCTTGAGGAAGTCCATTCTCCTTTTTGCCCGTTGCAGCCTGAGGTCACTGCGCACAATACCCACATAATCGTTCATGACCTGTTGCGCTTCCCGCTTGTTATGGGAGACAAGAATCCACTCCTCGGGGTTGACCGTTCCTGTATCATCCCAATCGGGAAAATCGACTGCATTATTTACTGCAGATAGTTGTTCGCGGATATCGCCGCATGCCCTCCATGCAAACACAAGAGCTTCAAGCAGAGAGTTGCTCGCAAGACGGTTGGCTCCGTGAACCCCGGTGCAGCTTGTCTCACCGCAGGCATAGAGCCTGTTGATGGTGGTCCGACCCTTGTCGTCCGTACGTAAACCTCCGCAGGAATAGTGCGCGGCAGGCACAACGGGAATCATCTCTCTGGTCATATCAATGCCAAAGCTGAGACAGGTCTCGTAAATATTGGGAAAATGTTCTTTTGTTTTTTCAGGATCAATATGGGTTACATCAAGAAAAACACAATCCTCTCCGCTTTTTTTGATTTCCGAGTCAATAGCTCGCGCGACAATATCCCTGGGTGCGAGATTCTCTCGTTTATCATACTTGTGCATGAATTCCTGGCCGTTTTTCAGTTTCAAGACGCCGCCGAATCCCCGCACAGCTTCGGAAATCAGAAATGATTTGGCTTTCGGATGGTAGAGCGAGGTTGGATGAAACTGGATAAACTCCATATTGGCAATCTCTGCTCCGGCCCTGTAACCCATGGCTACTCCGTCTCCGGTCGCGATTTCAGGGTTTGTCGTGTAAGGATAGACATGCCCCAGGCCGCCGGAGGCCAGAATGGTGATTTTGGCAAGGATCTTTTTCGGCTGCCGCTGCATCGAGTCAAGAACATATGCCCCGTAACAGTTGATATCATTTGTTTTGATACCGAGGTGATGCTCAGTCAGCAGCTCAATGGCAAAATGGTGCTCAAGCAGGGTGATATTTGGATGGCTGTTGATGCGATTGAGCAGAGCAGTTTCAACCTCTTTTCCTGTCAGATCCTGTGCGTGTACAATTCTGCTCCTGGAGTGGCCACCCTCTTTACCGAGGTGCAGATTGCTGTTGTCTGAAGTTGTAAAGTTGACTCCAAGTTCTGTAAGCCGCTTGATGTGCTGAGGTCCTTCCCTGACCATAAGGGAGACCATCTCCTCATTGCACAGCCCTGCACCGGCTTCGAGGGTGTCGGCAATATGGAGTTCGGCACTGTCGTTGTCATCGATGGTGGCAGCAATACCTCCCTGGGCCCAGTTGGTATTTGAGGTGGAACTTTCCTTTTTGGTGATGATCGTTACCTTGGCGTAGTCGGCCATATGAATGGCGAAATACAGTCCGCCAATGCCGCTGCCGATTACCAGAACATCAGTTTTGATTGATTCAGTCATAACCGTGATGTACCGTTTATTAAAGGTTATTCTTTGGAATTTCGAACCTCCTAAATAAAAACGGGGAACAGGGCAATAGTTTGCCTCTTCCCCGTTTAGCAAGCTTTTTATGCGGGATGCTTTTGTTTTCCCATCCCGGTTATCCCTTGTTTAACTCCTGCATCAGTTCGCCTCGCAACTACTCATTACTGCAGCAGAACAGCGCACGAAATGACCGTTGTCCAGAGTCCGTTCTCGCCTTCGGCAGACTCGGTGATGTTGTAGGAATTAATAATTTTGCCGCTCATTTTGTAAATACCCTCACGCTCATCCCAATCCTTGTTTGGATCAAACTCAATACCGAGGGTGGTTGCCAGCATGGTTGCCGCAAGGTCTTCAGCATATTCGCCGGACTGTTCGGCTGATTCTCCGAAGGGATGGTGTTCCGACAGATAGCCGTACTGCGTTTCATCAGCAGGAATAGCCACTCCGACCGAAGCAGCAATAAGGCGGTTATATTCATTGGTTGAATTGCGGGCCATGACTGCGAAGGTGATCTGACCTGGAGCGAGATGCTTCAGGCCTTCTTCTACGCTGACGCGCTCACATTTTGGAGGAAAAATACTTGATACAGTAACCAGATTGCATTTCTCAATTTTGGCCTCTCTCAGGGCAAGCTCGAATGATGAAAGATATTCTTTGTGCCTTCCCACGCCTTTGGTGAAAAAAACTTTTGATGGGACAAATGACAATGCCGTGCCTCCGGATTTATGTGTTGCTGAAAGCGGTTACAGTTTCGAAATTGACGAATTATATGAAAAAGAGGTGGTATTCAAAATGTTTTTCTTATGGCCACTTTAAAAAACTTTCTTTTTCCAACTCTGATGATTTTCGGCTCGATTTCAAGTGCAATGGACTCGTGGATTCCTTCAACTTTGTTGTCGCCCACAAGCACCGATTTCTGCTCAATCATTCTTCGTGCCTCACTTTTCGAAACTGCTGCACCAAGGGTTATCAATAGGTCGATGACGGGTATCGACTGTTCGTCAAATTCAATGAGTTCAATGTCATCCGGTGCTTTTTTATGAATAAAAACCTGATCGAAGTGGGTTTCAGCACCCTCTGCTTCCTCGGCTGAGTAGTAAAGCGCTACAATTTTTTTAGCCAGCGCCCGTTTGGCCGTTCTCGGATCTGCTTCCCTCTGTGCCAGGATTTCAGAGACACCGGCCTCGTGTTGAGGAATCAGAAGTTTGCAGTAGGTTTCAATAAGGGTATCTGGAATTGAAAGCGACTTGCCGTACATGTCGGCAGGGGAGTCGTTGAAGCAGATGGCATTGCCGAGCGATTTCGACATCTTCTCCTTTCCGTCAGTGCCAACCAGGAGCGACATGGTAATGCACACCTGCGGGGTGATTCCGTACTCCCTCTGAAGATCCCGGCCGACAAGGAGGTTGAATTTCTGGTCGGTTCCGCCAAGTTCAACGTCGTTTTTCAGGTGTACTGAATCCATGCCCTGGGCAAGGGGATAAAGGAACTCATGTATGGAGATAGGCTCCTGGGCACGATAGCGCCTTTCAAAGTCATCACGCTCAAGCATCCGGGCCACAGTGTAGTGGCTTGAGAGTTTTATAACATCCGAGAAAGTCATTTTCCCGAGCCAGTCGGCGTTATAGCAGATGGTTGTTTTCTGAGGGTCAAGAATTTTCGACGCCTGTTCGAAGTAACTTAAGCCGTTTTCCCGGGCCTCTTCGGCTGAAAGCTGAGGTCTGGTTTTGCTTTTTCCCGAAGGATCGCCGATCATGGCGGTAAAGTCGCCGATAATCAGGATGGCTTCATGGCCGAGATCCTGAAACTCCCTGAGTTTCCTCAATACGACCGAGTGTCCGAGGTGCAGGTCAGGCCGTGATGGATCGGCCCCGAGTTTTACCTTGAGCGGTTTGCAGGTTTTAAGGCTTTGGAGAAGTTTTTGTTCAAGTTCGTCGACGCTGATAATTTCAACTACATTGCCAACAATAATATCAAGTTGTTCCTTTACAGATGGAAAAGGCATGGATTCCCGGTTTTTTGTTTAGTATTGTTTTTTGATCTGCTCCATCTGCCGCTGGTTTTCCCTAGTCTTTATGGTTTCCCGCTTGTCGTAGAGCTTTTTGCCTTTGGCTATGGCAAGGTCAATCTTGAGCAGCCCTTTCGAATTGAAAAAAGCTTTCAAAGGTACCAGGGTCAATCCCTTTTCATTGATTTTAGTCATGATTTTGTGGATTTCCGCCTTGTGCAGCAGCAGTTTCCGGCTCCGTTTCGCTTCAATCATTTCTATATGGTTGTGCTCGTAGGGAGTGATCTGCATGTTTTCCAGCCACACCTCATTATGATGGATAATGGCAAAGCTGTCGCTGAGGCTGGCCTTTCCAAGCCGCACCGACTTTACCTCGCTGCCGAAAAGCTGGATTCCGGTAACGATGGTATCGAGTATTTCAAATTCAAATCTGGCCTTTCTGTTCTGTATGGCCTTTACGTATTCCTGAACATGTTGTTTTTTCGCCACCGTGACCTTCTTCAATGATTTTCCGTTTCCAAATATGCAACTTAACCTCAGTCTATCTGAAACTGAGAAAGCAGATCAGTACAGGGAAGATCAGTCTTTATCTTGAGTTTTACAAGGGAACGAGTATTCCACCTGCAGCTAACCCCCCTTATCATCCCGAAACAACTTCCTTTTGTCATCCCAACACAATCTCTCCTTGTCATCCCGAAACTCCGTGAGGGATCTCTACTCTGTCATTCAACACGAGTAAAAATTCCTTGTTCAGCGTCTGTTCTGCTCCTCTGGAATTAGTTCAGCTGGAAAGCTTGCACTGTCATGCGGCTTGCATAGATAGTAATACCAAGCAGCACGAGCCAATGCATATGATGAGTGTTCGGCGCACCTGCATATTGGAACGCTCGTGTGATCATAGAATGCGAGATGAATAACCATGTATGCTCCACATTAAAATCAATCCCTACCATCACTGCCTTAATCGAAATAAGCACCGTTTTGCGCGCCTGCTTATACGAAGGCGACACATACAAATGCGGAGCCGGAGCAGTCACAAAACTATCTTAAATCAACCGCAACGTCCCTATATGCGTCTTCCCTCACCCCCCAAGCAGCAGCTTCACAAAATTCGGCAACTCCAAAAACGCCATCTGATGCTGCGGCATCCTCCTCTTATCAATCCTGAACTTCATATCTCTCCTTATGGTTCATAGCTACACCAAATACATGACATCATCTATTAAAGATATGTATTAAAATGAGTTATATGATAGGATATGTTTGACGAAAGGGCATATGTACTCATATCGTCCGCACAGACGATTAAATCATTCTGCTCGCATCACATTATTCAGAAGTTATCAGAGAAATCAATATTTTCTGGGACTTACCAGATAGAAGAAGAGGCGGTGATTGCAGAATATACTGCGTCGCAGCATGGGAATCCCATGGTAGTCTGCAGAGTTTGTAAACCTTGAGAGTATCGGAAGTGCTATATTTTCGATCTCTTGATTGGGCGAATAAACTACCACGGAGCGTAGCTATGAGGGAAAGGATGCAATTATCATCTATGCTGTCACGAAGTAAAGTTGCAGGG
>Ga0118677_10001982_pt1 | contig 42297 bp, 24 predicted proteins | sample AliMusrvi5mmetaG_FD_86154 | JGI IMG/M metagenome (GOLD analysis project Ga0118677, IMG submission 86154)
GCTCGCACCGGTCTTTTTTGAACGAAAATGGACCGGGGCGGGCTTTTGGTCGTCTGGGGGGTGGGGGGGTGGATGCAGGATACAGGATACAGGATGGGACGGATCGGACGTATTAGACGGATGGATGGGAAGAGATATTGTCCCTATCTGCGCTGGGGCCCCACAGCGGTGCTGTGGGCTATGGAATTATATGTTGATTAGCCCCTATTTTGTCCGGCCCAATAATGATGACAAATGACTCATTAGGTCACCAGCATGGATTCACTAGTTGATAGTCGATCAAGCGCGTGGATCTCGCTTTTCCACACACGGTGGCTATGCAAGACCACGCACCTTGGCGAGCGCGGACTACACGATGGCTCATAACGGTGTGCAACGTGTATGGTGATGCTCTATGGCAACTTGCGCCCTACCCCTTCACTCCATCACCATCCGCTTCAACAATCCAGTCCACGAGGCGCTTTCCCAGAACGGTTTGCTGATTTCCGTGCCTTCACCGAGAACGGTGCCGGTGAAGACGATGACTTGACCTTTGCCGTAGGTTGCCGCCAGGGCGATGGGGTGGGAGCCGGCGTAGGCCAGCACGTTGGCGCCGGGGCGCGGTTGGAGGTCGTGCAGCCAATAGACCGCCGGTTTGTCGGGATAGGCGACGTTTGCCGCCGGTCCGAGCAGCAGCGGGGGGTCGCAGCGAGCTACTTCGTGGTCGCCGGTGAGGAGCACCGGCAGCATTGCATCGGTCATGGTGTAGCGCATGCGCCCGAAGCCCAGCGTCATCGGCCCGCCGAGGATGACCAGCCGTCCGCCGTCCTGGACGAAGTCGCGCAACATTTGCCGCATCGACACCGCGCTGCCGTTATAGGTGGCATCCGTCAAGACGATCGCATCGTAGCCGTAGACATAGGGATAATCCGGCAGGTTCAGGTCATAGCGGCTGTCCGAGGCGACGACTTTGTCCAATCCGTATTGCTGCCAGAAGAGGCCTTTCACCTGCAACACTTTCCGCGGGTGGGCGCCGTTTGGCGTGCGCAGGCCGGCGGGTTTTTCCAGCGGGTTCCACTCCGCAAGCTTGTCATCGCCATAGCGTTCGATCAGTTCGATTTTGATGCGGTCGGCATAGAGCGCATTGTCGCCGGCTTTAGCGGAGGTGGCGTAGCCGTCGAAGGTGACCAGTTTGTATTGTTTGAGTTCGATGACGCCAAGGTCGTAATACTGGTACTTGCCGCGCTCGCCGAGGGTGCGGGCACCCGCCGGCGCGTTGGGAGCGCCGGGGGTGAGATAGACCGGGCTGTTCACCGATACGCCTTCATGACCGATCATATGCATCCAAAACTTTTGCGGCGTGGGCGTCGCCTTCGCATCCGTCCATTTCAGCCGGATGCTGCAGCGATATTTCCCCGCTTCCATACCCAGCGCCCACCAGATGCCGATCTTATCGTTGGTGTGGCCGGTCTCGCGCCATTGCACCACGCTGAGGTCGGAGTCTTTATCCGGCACCGGATTATTGCCGATGTTGCAGGAACTGCGGTCGAGCAGCACGTATTGCACGCCCTCCTCGGCGATGGCCTGATTGCCTTTCAGCGGATCGTTGTGGAAGGCGATGGGCGGGCCATCGGTGACGGTGAGCTTCGCCGGGTTCGGTGGTTCGGCGTATTGCGGCAGCGTGGCCGGTGCGGGAAAATTGCCGGTCAGTTCAATAATCACCATCGACCAGTAGCGCGGATGGGGGACGGCGAAGTGTAATGTCTCCTCCCGCGGTTGCGGGACCAGCACCGAGTCGTAGGGGGTGCTTTCCGGTCGCACCAGAACCGTCCGGACCACCGTTGCGCCTGGCTCCGGGGTGTAGTTTACCCGCACCTCGTTTCCCCACGGCGGGGTCGTAACCGCGTCGCTGGCAACCGGCTCGGGGTCGTCCGCACCGCCGTTTTCCCCCGGCGCGTCCTTCTCGACCGGCGCGGCGGGCGCGATAAACTTCGGCAACGGCGGGGGAGTGTTGTCGATGCTGTCGCTGTCCGGCGGGGTGACCAGATGCAGGATGACAAATTTCCGCTTCGGCGATACCACACGCTCCTGCACGAACGGTTGCCACTCTACGCGTTTGCCATCTACCGCAAATTGCGTTTCCGGATGCGGTACCAGATGCAGGTTGCGGTCCCACAGCATGCTCGACCAGCGAGTGAGGAAGGCCCCCCAATTGTCGCAGCCGGGCAAATCCTGGTGGGTGCCATAGTAGGGATGCCCGCCGGCGATGATGCCGTAGAGAAAGATATACAAGCCGCGTTCCAGGTTAGGCGCGGCCTTTTTGCCCGCGAGCGCGCAGTTCAAGTCCCAGATGCAGTGGTAATAGCCTCCCAGCGACTGGATGAATTTGGCGATATGCAGCTCATTCGTCGCATAATGCTGCCAACTGGTATAGCGTTCTTTCGCATAACGCAGCGAACGGATGCCTTCCTGCATGTAGAGCCCACCGCCGGCCATCGTCTCGCGAATTTCATGTTCGCAACCGGGGGTGTAGTCGGGCGCAAGGCCGTAGTTGTAACCAAGCAGCAACTCCGGGTAGGCGGCGGCGACGCGTTCCTTTAACCGGCGCATGTTGCGCGCCGACATCTCGTCATTGCCGGGGATACGATAATGTCCATCGAAGCGCATGGCATCCCAGCCGTATTGTTTATGGCCGGCGATGATCTGATCGATGCCGTAATCCAACGGCGGCAGCTTACGCAAGTCTACATTCAGCGCATACCACGGCAGCGCTTCGGCTTTCTGCGCCGCGCGTTCGGCGCGCCAGGCGGTATCGTTCCAGTGGTCGAAATTGAAGACATCGTATGCGCCGTTGATGGAGCCGTCCTGGTTAGGATAAAACCACTCGGGATGCTGGCGCGCCACTTCCCACCCCTCGGGACCGGCGGCGTTCTGCGAGCAGTAGCCGGCCACTTTGATGCCCAACTGGTGGCAGTTGCCGATCAACGACTGCAAACCCGCTTCCGTCTCGTGATAGCTGGTCTGCCCGCTCCACCATTCCGCCCGCGCGGAGGTGAGCTTCGCCCAGTCGCACGGCGCCCAGAAGAAGATCTCCAGCATGTTGGCGTAGGCCGCGCGCATCTGCGTGGGGAGTGATTCATAGCGGCTGTCGCCGGTAGTGATCGGCCCGGCGGGATAGCCGATGCCGACGGCGAAATAGTTGTTAGTCACGCTGAAGTAATCGGTCGCCCGATCGGTGACGCCATCCGCGGTCAGCACTGCTTCAGCACGGACTCCCCATTCACCGGGCGCTTTGAAGGGGATATCCAGCGAGGCATCCGCTCCGGCGGCCAGTTCGAAGGGCAGTGGAGGCAGTTCGGTGCGGTCGGCCAGTTCATTGATCAGCGCGAGGGCGACGCTTCCTTTCGCGGTGACGGCGGCATAATTATGCAGGCGCACATGGGCGGTGCCGGGCTGTCCGGGACGATAGATTAATTTATCAACCGTCAATTGCGTGATGGCGGGTCCATCGTTCAACCGTTCGATGGTGATGCCGTGATGGCGCAACAGCGTCAGATCGCCACGGTTCGACCAGCGCAGCAGGCAGCCGATGGGGGTTTGGTCGGCGGTCGCCTTGTCGATGGTGAATTGCAGCGGAATCTCCGCCTGACTGCCGTCCACCGGCAGCAACGCCAGATCCATCGGCCGCGAAGCCAGCACGGTGTCGCCGTGCATCACGACCAGTTCGACATCATTGACGCGGCCGACGGATGGGCATTGGATACTCAACTTGAAGATCGCGCGGTATTTGCCGGGTGTCGCGTCGAACCAGGTGGCTTCTCCGAAACGCGACGTCTTCGGTTGTGCCGACAGATCGACCTGCAACACGTCTCCGCCGCGATAGCTGGTCACGTGCGCCTTGCCACCGCCCGACAGCGCCAGATGCAGATCAGCCGGAGCGAAGGTTTTCGACCATGGCGCCGCCGTCGCGACACTAGCGACCAAGCAACACAACCAAATCGTAAGCGCAATACGTGCCATCAGCTACCCCTTGAGTTCCCCGCGAGCAAACGGTGGGGAAATATGGCTTATTATAGCCGAAGTTAGGGGGTTGGAGGCGATCGGCTGTTGGCTGCTGGCTGTTGGCTATTGGCTATTGGCTATTGGCTATTGGCTGCTGGCTTACTTTTACTCCTTTTTTAAAACGCGGAGGCGCTGAGACGCTGTTTTAGCGAAGAGGCGGCTCCGGGTTTATTACTTTGTAACCGTTCAGACCTTTATGGCGCGCGAACGTCCTCGCGAGCACTTCGGTTTCGATTCGACCATCCGTGGTCTACTCACCCACCGGAGTGCTCGCGGGGACGCTCGCGCGCCAGGGGTGCCAGACATGCTCGCGGGGACGCTCGCGCGCCAGAAAGGCCTGAATGGTTACGTTTCTCTTCCTCGTTGAAGGCAGGTGAATGGGGAGTTTTAGGTGAATTTGAGATAAGCGAACATTTTACGGAGGCAATTTCGGTGCGTTATACACCTTTTGGTACAAAATCCGGGGTATCGATCTCCCGGTTGGGGTTTGGGTCGATGCGGCTGCCGATGACGGAAGTCGAGGGCAAGCAGGTGGTGGATGAAGATAAAGCGATCCCGCTTATCCATCGTGCGTTTGAGTTGGGGGTCAATTATATCGATTCCGCCTGGTTCTACTGCGATCATTTGAGTGAATATACCGTCGGCAAGGCGCTCAAGGGGTGGCGCGACCGGGTGTATCTCTCGACGAAGTATCCCTTCGAGAAAGATTACACGCTGCGACAGTTGCTGGAAATTCAAATGACCAAGCTCGATGTCGATTACATCGATTTCTATCACCTGCACGGCATCGGGGCCTGGTTGCTGACCAGCGAACGGCGCGATGAGTATATTCGCGAGCTCACCCAGGCGAAGGAAGAGGGATTGATCCGGCATATCGCGTTCTCCTTCCACGATAAGCCGGAAGTGATGCCGCAACTGGTGGACCTGGGTATTTTCGAGTCGGTGCTCTGCCAATACAATCTGCTCGACCGTGCCAACGAGCCGGGCATGGCCTACGCGAAGGCGCACGGGTTGGGCGTGGTGGTGATGGGGCCGGTGGGCGGTGGTCGGGTCGCCGGGATGGCGCCGGAGACGGCCAAGCGACTGGGCATCACCGTGCGCAGCAGCGCTGAGTTGGCGTTGCGCTTCGTGCTGGCCAATCCGAACGTCGATTGCGCGCTTTCCGGCATGAATGCGCTGGAACAGGTGGAAGAGAACGCCGCCACCGCGTCCAATACCGATCCGCTGAGCCCGGACGAAGTGGCGGGGATCAATGCGGCGATGGAAGAGAACAAGCGGTTGGCGGAGCTCTACTGCACCGGCTGCAACTACTGCACGCCGCACTGCCCGCAGGAGATCAATATCCCGACGATCTTCAGCGCGATGAATAACGACCGCATCTACGGCCTGCACGAATTCGCGCACAGCCAATACCACCAGATCGGCACTAACCAGTGGGTGCGCGGCAAAAAAGCGGATGCCTGCACCGAGTGCGGCGCCTGCGAGGAACATTGCCCGCAGCACATTGCTATTCGCGAGCAGTTGAAGGAATGTCGGGCGGTGTTTGAGGGGGAATGCTAAACGGATTATTCACAGGATGGATAGGATATGCAGGATTAATCGGATATTGAGCAGTTATTCTCGGTAGCATACGGATATCCGGCTTCTACAGCTCCGCGACGCCGCACGAAAGGCAGGGTAGCTGTTTCTCGGCGGGGCGTGATTGGAGATCGGGCGCATTGTTAAGGGATTCACTTAAACGAACGCGCCTTGCTGCGGCTGCGGCGCTACTACGAACTCGGTGCGTGGCTACCATGGGCTGATAGCGTGCCGGCATAAATAGATTGAGCCGGATGGTCGCTTTCCATCCGGCTCAATTATTACGCAGTACCCCAATCCTGCTATCCTGCACCTTTCATCCTGCGTCCGCCTTCACGCGCACACTTTACAGCGCAGCCGTGCGGGGATGCGGTCGTGGGCCAGCAGGTCTTCCAGGGTTTCGCGCGCGACGATGATTTCCGCGGTGCCGTCGTTGACCAGCACCATCGCCGGGCGGGCGAAGCGGTTGTAGTTCGACGACATGCTGTAGTTGTAGGCGCCGGTGGTTTGTACGGCGAGGATATCGCCCGATTCCACTTCCGGCAACGGCAGATCGAAGATCAAGTTATCGCACTCGCAGTGCTTGCCGGCGATGGTGGCCTTCTGGGTGAAGGGCTCGGTGGCCTTATTCGCCACCAGCGCTTCATATTTCGCCTCGTAGAGCGCCGGGCGCGGATTATCGCTCATGCCGCCATCTACGCTGATGAAGCGGCGGATGCCCGGCACATCTTTGATGGTGCCGATGGTATACAGGGTGGTGCCCGCCTCGCCGACGATGGCGCGGCCCGGTTCCTGCAGCAGGCGCGGGAACGGCAGGCCAAATTTCGTCGCTTCTTCCTTGACGCCGTTGACCACCACTTCGGCGTAATCTTCCGGACTGGGCGGTTGATCATCAGACTTGTAGCGCACGCCGATGCCGCCGCCCAAGTCGAGTTCCTCGATCTGCAGCCCCAACTCATCGCGCACCTGCGCGGCAAAGCGGATCATCATCCGCGCGGCCATTTCGAAGGAATCCAGTCCCATGATGTTCGAACCGATGTGGCAGTGCAGTCCGACCAGGCGCAGATTCGGCAGGCTCATCGCCGTGCGCAAACCGCGCAGGGCGCAGCCGGTGCTGATCCCAAGGCCAAATTTGGAGTCGATCTGTCCGGTTTGGATGTAGCTGTGCGTCTGCGGCTTGATGCCCGGCGTCACGCGCAAGAGCACATCCTGGGTGGCCCCACGGCGTGCGGCCACTTCCTGCAGCAGCGCCATCTCCCGCTCATTGTCCAGGACAATGCGCCCAATGCCGGCGTCCAACGCCATCTCCAATTCCCACGCTGTTTTGTTGTTGCCGTGCAAGTAGGTGCGCTCCATCGGGAATCCGGCTTTCTGCGCGGTGAACGCCTCACCACCGGAGGACAGATCCAGGCCCATGCCTTCTTCTTCCATCAGCCGGCACAGGGCGAGATTCATCAGCGCCTTCGAGGCGAAGAGCATGAGTGAATTCGGATAGCGCTTTTCGTAGGCTGCGCGCAACTCACGACAGATGCGCCGGATGCACGCTTCATCCATCACATACAGCGGCGTGCCGAACTCGCGCGCCAACTCGACGGTGTCACAACCGCCGATTTCCAGATGACCGCGCGCATTCACGCGCTGAGTACCGAGCAACATCGGAGCCTTCTTTCCGGGACTGGTTAGCGCTGTCCCAAATACAAAAAAAACCGCGGGGCGCTGGTTCCCGCGGCTGAGTTACGCGTATGTGTCCGCGCAGCTAGCCGCCGCAACGTTTCGTACCCGTAGTAGTTTTCATCATCATACCGAACATTACGGAGAGTATACGAGCATGGAGACATGTTGTCAAGGCGAATCCAGCGATGATCCACGGAAATATACTATCGGATATTCCGTCGTCTATGGTAAAATATCCTCGTTAATGAACACCGTCGTAGAGGTAATTCTCTGCCTTCCCAGGAACAACGGTTCGGTTTGGGTGTCAGGTATCGGACAGGTTGGGTCGGACACACCGCCTAAACCGCAGTTCATGACAAATCACCCATTGCGTGCAATCGCCAGTAAGAGACCGTCTGAAAGAGAATGAACATGCTATCAGAGCACAAGCCGGCGTTAGTCGCGCCGGGGAAAGCCGTCACTCAACACGATATCGCGCGCGTCTGCGGGTTGCATCAATCCGCCGTGTCGTTTGCCTTGCGTGGGGACACCACCCATGTGACCCCGGAGACGATGGCACGCGTGCAGGCCGTAGCCGCGGAACTCGGGTATGCCCCCCACCAGGCCGCGCGCAAGATGGTCGCTGTGCGCTTCGGCAAGACGATCATCAACCATTTAATCGCGCTCTGCTTTCCGCGCGATTTCCATCGCAACCCCTATTTCCTCGAACCCTATCTGGGGGTGATGGATGCGCTGGCGGATGCCGGTTTCGATCTGCTCACGCTGGCGGTCACCGGCGAGTTGTCCGCCGATTTTCTGGCCAATTCCCCCGCGGTCGCGCGTGGTGACGTGGATGCCATCATCGCCTTCTCCATCCCGGCGATGATTCATTCGTTACATGAACAGGCGCGCGCACTGCCGGCGTTCGGCGCGCGCCCGTTTATCGCGCTGATTCAGCCGATGACGGATTGTTCCACCGTGCTGTATGACGATGAGCAGGCCGCGTATGAAATCGGTTGTCATCTGCTGGCGCTCGGTCACCGCCATCTACTGGCGCTCATGGTACCCTGCCTTCGACATCTGGCAGCGACGACTGGTTGGCTTCCAGCGCGCCTGCGCCACCTATGGACTCGAGGCAAACAATCATTTACATCAGCTCTTTATCCCCACTACCGACTGGATCAATCCGGCGCTTCCCAGCGAGGCGCTTCCGCCGTTATTCCTCTCGATTAACGCTGCCTTCGAGTATACCGATGCCTTCACCTTGCCGGACTATCTGCGTGCCCACCCGGAGATCACCGCCGTCGCGGCCTGGAACGACGCCTGCGCGCAGCATATCTGGCGCGTGACGGCAGCGATGGGATGGCGTATACCAGCCGACCTCAGCCTCACCGGTTTCGATGACGACGAGATACTCTTCGACGAAACGGGGCAGAAGAGCCTGACAACCGTTCGGCTGCCATTCCAACGCCTGGGCGAAGAAGCGGTGCGCCTGGCCATCGCCCGCGTCACCGGGCACCTGTTGGAAGATCAACACGTGCTGCTGCCGTGCACCCTTATCGCGCGCGCCTCCACCGCTCCGCCGACACGGGCGTAATAAAGGTGTCAGGTGTCAGGTTTCGGGGTTCAGGGATTAGGGGTCAGGGATTAGGGATCAGGGATTAGAGATTAGAGATTCGGTGTCTGATACTACTGATTCGCTCATTGGTTCGTTAAAAAGCGATTATGGAAGCCCGGCAGTCCGCTTTCGGCTCTTATTTACGTTCTGTTGGCGCGCGCGTCCTTGCGAGCGCTGGGGGATTCCCGACCTGCTCGCGGGGACGCTCGCGCGCCAGCAAGACCTGCTCGCGCGGATGCGCGCGCCAGCAGGACCTCACGGAGACATTTCAACAAATCCATGAGTGGATCAGTAATAAGCCTGACACCCGACATCAGACACCTGATCCGGCCGTCGGATTCGTCCGGTGAAAAATTTTCTACAATTCCCCTACTAAGCCCTTGACACCCTATCACTAGCGGAGTATCATCGTTTTTGCCCCCAGATATAGGTTTCTGATGTCGAGGAAAAAAACGCAATGCGCTGCCAAATCTGCCATGCCGAGGATACACGTGTGATCGAGACACGTGCCAATGAAGAACAGGGCACCATCCGACGGCGGCGCGAATGTCAGGAATGCCGGCGCCGCTTCACCACATACGAACGCTGTGAAGAGCCGGCGATCTATGTAATTAAAAAGGACGGGCGTCGCGAAACCTTCGACACGGCGAAACTACTGGTCGGCATCACCAAAGCCTGCGAAAAACGTTCGATCAGCCGCGAAGCGATCGAACAGCTCGTTTATGATATCGAGCGCAAATTGCGCGATTCGCTGACGGATGAAGTACCATCCTCCCGCATCGGCGATCTGGTTATGCATCACCTGCGCGAATTGGATGATGTCGCCTACGTGCGCTTTGCCTCCGTCTACAACGAATTCCGCGACCTGAGTTCCTTCCTGCAGGAGATCGAGCGGGTGTTCCAACACAGCAAACATCAACGGCACGCCGACGAGCAACCGCTTTTGTTCGACAACTAATCCCTGCTTGCCACCAAACCTGGACCGAATGACTGTCTTCAAAGTGTTAGGATTGAGTGAAGACAGATTGATGGATATCGCATGCACACGTCCCCTAACGGATTCCTTCGGGACGTCGTCTAGTGAATTACTTTGAGTAAGGAGTATACCCCCATGGCCAGCCTGGAGTCGCCCGCGAACGGGAGATCGACGTCGGACGCCGGATTATTTGGCCCTGATCCGGCCGGAGCATTGCGTTTCGAGCGCTTATTCACCGCTGAGGATGCCCATCCGTTTGAGGACGTAGAATGGGAAGCGCGTTATGCGAGTATCACCGCGGAAAACGGCGAAGTGATCTTCGAGCAAAACGACGTAGAGATGCCGGCCGCCTGGTCGCAAATGGCCACCAACGTCGTCGTCTCAAAGTATTTCCGCGTCGGGTTGGGGCAGTCCACCCGCGAGAAAAGCTTGAAGACGCTGATCGCCCGCGTGGTCGAGACCATCCGGAATTGGGGGCAGGAAGGGGGCTATTTCCTCACCCCGACGGAAGCGCGCATCTTTGCCGATGAACTCACCTTCCTGCTGTTGCATCAGCACGCGTCGTTCAATAGTCCCGTCTGGTTCAACGTGGGCATCGAGGCCGAACCGCAGTGCTCCGCCTGCTTTATCAATGCCGTCGATGACACCATGGACGCCATTCTGGGCCTGGCGCGCACGGAAGGGATGCTCTTCAAATACGGCTCCGGGACCGGCACCAACTTTTCTTCGCTACGCGCCAGTCGCGAGCGACTAACGAGCGGCGGATTCGCCTCCGGTCCGGTCTCCTTCATGCGCGGGTTCGACGCCTTCGCCGGGGTGATCAAATCCGGCGGGCGCACGCGTCGCGCCGCCAAAATGGTCATTCTCAATATCGATCACCCGGATATCCGCGAATTCATTCACTGCAAAGCGCATGAAGAAAAGAAGGCATGGGCGCTCATCGATGCCGGCTATGATGGGTCTTTCGGCGGTGAAGCGTATTCCAGCGTGATGTTCCAGAACTCCAATAACAGCGTACGCGTTACCGATGACTTCATGGACGCCATCATCCGCGACAAAGACTGGCAGACGCGCTCCGTCACCAACGGCCAGACAATGGATACCTACAAAGCGCGCGAACTCATGCGGGAGATTGCCGAAGCCGCGCACATCTGCGGCGATCCGGGCATGCAATTCGACACCATCATCAACGACTGGAATACCTGCGCCAATTCTGGCCGCATCAACGCCAGCAATCCGTGCTCGGAATTCATGTTCCTCGATGACAGCGCCTGCAATTTGTCGTCGCTCAACCTGATGAAGTTCCGCAAGCCCAGCGGCGAGTTAGCTATCGACGCCCTGCGGCATGCCGTGCGCATTATGACTGTCGCGCAGGATATTATTGTGGATCGCGCATCGTACCCGACGCCAGCGATCGGCAACAACTCCAAGCGTTTCCGTCCGCTGGGACTGGGCTACGCCAATCTGGGCGCACTGCTGATGGCCAGCGGATTGCCGTATGACAGCGATGAAGGACGAGCGCTGGCGGCGGCCATCACCGCGGTGATGACCGGGCAGGCCTATCTCACCTCCGCCGAATTGGCTTCGCGCGTAGGCACCTTCAGCGAATATGTCAAAAACCGCGAGCCGTTCCTGCGCGTGATCAACAAACACCGCAGCCAGGTTGACCGCATTGAGCGCCTGCGCACCATCCGCGACTTGATCAAGGCCGCCCGTATGGTGTGGGATGAGGCAACGCGGCTGGGTGAAGTGTATGGCTATCGCAATGCGCAGACGACCCTGCTGGCGCCGACCGGCACTATCGGCTTTATGATGGATTGCGACACCACCGGCATCGAGCCGGACATCGCACTGGTCAAATATAAAAAACTTGCCGGCGGCGGCATGCTGAAGATCGTCAATCAGACGGTGCCGGAAGCGCTGAAGCGCCTGGGCTACACGGAAGCGCAAATCTCCGAAATGCTGCAATACATTGAGCAAAACGGCACCGTCGAAGGGGCGCCCGGTTTACATGACGAGCACCTGGCGGTCTTCGACTGCGCCTTCAAGCCTTCCAACGGCCTGCGCTCCATCCATTATCTCGGCCATCTGCGGATGATGGCGGCGGTGCAGCCGTTCCTTTCCGGGGCCATCAGCAAGACCGTCAATCTGCCGCGCGAAGCCACCATCGACGACGTCGTCGATCTGTTTATCGAGGCCTGGCGACTCGGGGTGAAATCGGTGGCGACCTATCGCGACGGCAGCAAGCGCACGCAGCCGCTAAACACAAAAAAAGACAGCGCCGTCGAGACGACGGGACGCACGGAAACGCGCACCGAATATCGCGTCGCGCGCCGTCGGTTGTCCGACGAACGCGCCGCGCTGACCCACAAATTCAGCGTCGGCGGTCACGAAGGTTACCTGACGGTGGGGTTATATGACGACGGCACGCCGGGCGAAATCTTCATCAAAATGTCCAAGCAGGGATCGGTCGTTTCCGGCTTGATGGATTCCTTTGCTATCGCCATCTCCCTTGCGCTCCAATACGGCGTGCCGCTGCAGGCGCTGGTAGACAAGTTCAGCCACACCCGCTTCGAGCCCTCCGGTTGGACGACCAACAAAGAGATCCCGATGGCGAAATCGATCGTCGATTACCTCTTCCGGTGGATGGCGATCAAATTTCTTCCCAAGGATATCACCGCCCAGTACGTCACCTCGACGCACCTGAATGACGTGCAGGACGGCAGCGACAGCACCGAGCCGACGATCGATGAAGAGGTCGCGCAACTGGTGCAAGCGGTGGAAGGCCACACATTGAGCTTCGATAATCAGTCCGACGCTCCTCCCTGCCCGAGCTGCGGCGAAATCATGGTCCGCAACGGTTCCTGCTATAAATGCCTGAACTGCGGCGGTACCAGCGGGTGCAGTTGAGGTTTCAGGGTTCGGGTGTCAGGTGTCAGGGATATGTGCGGCACGTAAGCGCAAGACGGTCTCCCCCACCCTTGCTTATGTGCCGCATGTATGTTTTTTTCTGTATCCATACCGGTGTCGCGCGCAGCCATGATGTCGCAATCGACGGCGCACGCATGCTGATATCAGCGTGAAGCTGCCGTTGCAGTCCAGAGGTATTGTACGATGATTTATCGTTGCAGGATGGCTACACCGCTGGGACCGATTACCGTTGCGGCGGAAAACAACGCGCTGAGCGGATTGTGGTTCATCGGACAAAAATACTATCCCACCGATGCCGATGGTTGGACAGATCAACCGGATAACCCGGTGTTTACCGAGTTGCGCGGCTGGCTTGCCGCTTATTTTGCCGGAGATCATCGGCTGCCGGCATTGCGCATTGCTCCGCAAGGCACGCCTTTTCAATGCGCGGTGTGGGAGAGGGTGCGCGACATCCCTTACGGCCACACCACCACCTATGGTGAAATCGCCCAGCAGATTACCGTCGCAGGAAAACTCTCCGCCACATCCGCCCGGGCAGTCGGCAATGCCGTCGGGCATAACCCCCTTTTGCTGGTGATTCCCTGCCACCGGGTCGTCGGGTCTGACCACAGCCTGACCGGTTATGCCGGCGGTATTCATCGAAAGCAAGCGCTGCTGCAATTAGAGCGGGAACACCGCAGTTCGTAAACCCCTCCCCCCATTTTTAGTAAACCACTTCCTCGTAGGTAGTGAACCACGCAGCGCAGCGAGTGGTGGCGGTTGCTCGTGCAGTATTGACTTTACAGGCGACTGGCACCACTCCGCTGCGCTGCGTGGTTTACTACAAACAAGGGCGTGGTTCACTACGAGCGGGGGTGTGGTTCGTCCATGGATGTGAATTAGCGATTGATTTTCTTCTTTATTAAAATATATTCCGTTTCCCGGCAGGAACCGAATAGCATTAAGCAGAAATTAATTATCCCAGGCAGTCCGAACCGGTAACGGCGGCATCCCCGGCCTGCGGCCATGACCTTCCCGCAAATTTCTCCGTAGGCGTTTACTGTATAATGTGGGTGGATACGAGCGAGGAGTGAAAATGGCGAAATTCATCTTTGTCACCGGCGGTGTGGTCTCATCATTGGGAAAAGGGTTAGTCACCGCCTGCATGGGACGTTTGTTGCGCGATCGCGGATTCGGCGTTTCCATTGTCAAAATCGATCCTTATTTGAATGTGGACGCGGGTACCATGAATCCGCACCAGCATGGGGAAGTCTTCGTGACCGATGACGGCGCGGAAACCGACCTCGACCTGGGACACTACGAGCGCTTTGTCGATATCAACCTCAGCGCCAATTCCAGCATCACCACCGGCAAAGTCTACGACGCGGTCATCCGCAAGGAGCGACGCGGGGATTACCTGGGACAAACCGTGCAGGTGATTCCGCACATTACCACGGAAATCAAAGACCGCATCCGGCTGGTGGCGGCACGCGACGCGGCGGATGTAGTGATTGTCGAGATCGGCGGCACCGTCGGCGACATCGAAAGTCTGCCGTTTTTGGAAGCGATCCGACAGATGCGCAAGGATGAAGGGTACGAAAATACGCTGTATATTCACGTCACGCTGGTACCGAAGGTCGGACCATCCGGCGAAAGCAAGACGAAGCCGACCCAGCATAGCGTGCGCGAACTGCGAAATATCGGCATTCACCCCGACGTGCTGGTCTGCCGCTGTACCAGTGCGCTGTCGCAAGATATGCGTGAGAAGATCGCCCTTTTCTGCGACGTTCCCAACGGCGCCGTGGTCGAAAGCATCGACACCCCGACCGTCTACGCCCTCCCGCTGATCTTCGAGGAGCAGGGGATGACGGCGCTGGTCATCAAGCGGTTGCAACTGCCCGACCACCCGCTCGATCATGATGACTGGCGGCAGATGGTCGAGCGCGTGCTGCATCCCAAACACAAGGTGACCATCGCGCTGGTCGGCAAATACATGGGACTGAACGATGCCTACATCAGCGTGTATGAAGCGCTGCGGCATGGCGGTATCGCCAACCAGGCGTCGATCGACATTCAATGGGTCGATGCGGAAGATATCGAAGAAAAGGGCGCGGAAACGCTGCTCAGCCACTGCGACGGCATTTTGGTGCCCGGCGGCTTCGGCGACCGCGGCATCGAGGGGAAGATTCAGGCGATTCACTTCGCGCGTGAACATCACGTGCCGTTCCTCGGCCTCTGCCTGGGTATGCAATGCGCGGTGATCGAGTTTGCGCGTTCCGTCTGTGGGATGGACGACGCCAACAGCCTGGAATTCAACCCGGCGTCGAAGCACCTGGTGATCGACCTGATGCCCGAGCAGAAGATGGTGGCCGACAAAGGCGCCACCATGCGACTGGGATTATACCCCTGCCGCATCCAGGAGCACACACTGGCGCATCGCTGCTACGGCGAATCGCTGGTCTACGAGCGCCACCGCCATCGCTATGAAGTCAACAATGACTTTCGTAAAGAGATCGCCGCCCACGGCATGGTCTTCTCCGGCGCCTCGCCGGATGCGCGCCTGGTGGAGATAGCCGAACTACCGGAGCACCCCTTCTTCATTGGCTCGCAATTTCACCCGGAGTTCAAATCCCGTCCCAACCGCGCCCACCCGCTCTTCCGCGGCTTCATCAACGCCGCCGTCAACATGCACGAACCGCAGCAGGTGCTGGCGGAGTTGGTGATGGAGAAATAGCACCTTTCGTTTTTTAACCGCAGATTACGCCGATTACGCAGATTTGACCTTAATCGGTGTAATCGGCGTAATCTGCGGTTAAAAGGTAATGCAGTTCGCCTAGCAACCTGTAGCTCAAGCAGTTTCACCGAACCTTCTGTATCCTCTCGACCTCGATCGTGCTACAATATTCTCGTGTCACATGCTCAACTTTATCAGGTAACGGCGCTGGTGCTGCATTCGCGCGATTATGGCGAGGGGCATCGGATGGTTTCGCTCTTCACACGCGAAGAGGGGAAGATCATGGCGGTTGCCCGCGGGGTGCGCAAGCCACGCGCGAAGCTGGCCGGCGCGCTACAGCATTTTACACTGCTGGATATGCATCTGGCGCCCAGCCGCCGATTCGATGTCATCACCCAGGCGCGCGTGCTCAATCCTTTTTATGGCTTGCGCACGAAGCTGGAGGCATTTTCCTACGCTTGCTATTTCGCCGAATTGTTCGAAGCTTCGCTGGAAGAACGGCAACGGCAGCCGGTGTTGTTCGACCTGCTGGTCGATGCGCTGGCGCGGTTAGTGGACGGTGAGATGCCCGATATGCTGGCGCGCTACGTGGAGATCAATCTGGTCGGGATGCTGGGGTATCTGCCGCATCTCACCGATTGCGCCACCTGTCAGACCCCGTTGTCCCATCCGGAACGCGGCTGGCCCACCTGGCTGGGCTTTTCCGCCAGTCAAGGCGGGGCGTTATGTCCGGACTGCCTGCCGCGCGTGCCGGGCGCCAAGCGCATCGCCGCCGGCACCGCGCAAGTAGCGCACCTGCTGTTGGCGCGCGGACTGGAAGGGCTGCACGGCGTGCAACTCTCCGATCGTCTGCGCCGCGAAGTGGAAAGCACCTTCCGCGACTACCTCGAATACCGCCTGGAGAAACGGCTCAACAGCGGTCGGTTCATTCATGAGTGGGACGGCGACAACGACAGTGGATAAGAGCGGTATTCTATTTCCTCATGTCTTTTCAACGCAGAGAAGGTCATTGCTGGTTTTTTGTCTGAACTGTGATTCGTGTGATTTAGAAACTATCTCAAAATGCCTCGCCACCATCTCGCGGGTCCTTTTCCTGCCTGCTCCGGTGCAATTTCCTGCCATGTATGTTCTCACACACTTTCGGAAATTGCACCGGAGCAGACAGGAAAAATCCTCCGCGATCTGGCGACGATCCATTTTGAGATAGTTTCTTACTGATTTTATGATTTTGCCAAGCAGTTGTATTGTGAGATAGGTTGTCAGTTGGCTGACGGAAAAATCATCGAATCAGTTAATCACGCGAATCACAGTTCAGACAAAACAGCACACCGTTCCCTGCTATGAGAGACCCTCAATATACCGACAGCCGCTTTAGCACCGGGCAGGCTTGGGCGCGGAGGATGCGCAGGCGGACGGCGCCGGTGGTGACGGCGGGGAAGCGCAGCAGGCGGCGCGGGCCGATGGTGGTGCCGACGGCGACTTCCAGCCATTGCCCCCAGAGATTGACGTCGACGGCGAAGGATTCCACCCGCTGACCGAGCGGGAGATACTCCTCTACGCGCAGGCAGTTTACGCGGGCGGGCTGGGCGAATTCGACCGTCACCGCCGCATCGCGTATCTCATCATCCACCGTCCAGAAGGTATCCGGCAGGCCATCGGTGAGATGCGCGGCGGCGAACGCGGGATCATTGCCGCGCACTTGTGTTGCGGTGGCCGGCATGCCGGCGGCGAAATCCGTGATGAATATTTCGTCCAGCGCGCGACGAAATTCTTGCAGACGACGGCAATCTTCGTCGGGGATGAGCCCGCGGCGATCGGGCGGGAGATTGAGCAGCAGATTACCGCCATGACCGATGCTGGCAAAATAGATCGCCAGCAGTTCCTCTAGCGTACGCGGTTGCTCGTGCGGATGGTAGAACCAGCCCGGACGCAGCGAGACATCCACTTCCGCCGGTCGCCAGACGGTGCCGTCGGATTCCCCCCACCCCAGCCGCTCGGGATTATCCACTTCGCCAGGAAAGATGCCTTCCGGCTTGATCTTCCCCCAGCAGGTGTGGGAAGCATAGCCGGCTTCATTGCCCACCCAGCGGATATCCGGTCCGGCGTCGCTGAACATGTTTGCCTGCGGCTGGTGCTGGCGTACCAGTTCCCACAGCGCCGGGAAGTTGTAATAGCTCCGGCGATCGATGGTACGGGTTTCGCGCGTGCCGCCGTAATAGCCGTCGCCGCCATTCGCGCCGTCAAACCATACCTCGAACAACTCGCCGTATTGCGTCAGCAACTCGGTCAACTGGTTGCGGTAATACTCCACATAGGCCGGGCGGCCATACTCCGCGTGATTGCGATCCCACGGGGAGAGATACAACCCCAGGCGCAGCCCATATTCTTGGCAGGCGTCGGCCAGCTCGCGCACGACATCGCCGCGACCGGCTTTCCAGGGGGAATTTTTCACTGAATGCGCGGTATATTTACTCGGCCACAAGCAAAAGCCGTCGTGATGCTTGGCGGTCAATATCAGCCCGCTCATCCCGGCATCCCGCGCCGTTTGCGCCCACTGCCGGGCATCCAAGGCGGTCGGATTGAACACCGCCGGTGATTCATCGCCATACCCCCATTCCAGATCGGTGAAGGTATCCACGGTGAAATGCATAAACCCGTAAAATTCCATCTCATGCCAGCGCAATTGGCGCGGCGAGGGAACGGGGCCGTAGGGGAGTAATTCGGTCATTGGTTGTATCCTTTTGTGGGTTTTGGGTTTTGGGTTTCGGGTTTCGGGTTTCGGGTTTCTGCGAGAGAGTTGGCAGAGCCAGATAAAGATCACAAAATCATTCAATCACATAAATCATCGTTCAAGACAATTGAATTGCCAACAGCAACCACCTGGAACCTGGACAACATATTCCTCTTCCCGGAAGGCTTTCCCTTCTCCCAGTAGAATAACCTACAGCGATATTATCCGAAAGGACCGCAATTATGAGTGGTACATTATCGTTAAATGGCACCTGGGGATTGACCTATGCCGAGGGATCGCCGTTGATGGTGCCGCGGCATTATACCGGCACCATGTTGCAGGGGCGGCAATTGCTCCCAGCCACCGTGCCCGCGCCGATTCATCTGGTATTGCAACAGGCGGGGATCATCGAGGATCCGAACGTTGGGATGAACTCGCTGAAGGCGCGCTGGGTGGAGGAACAATTCTGGATTTATCGCCACACCTTCACCGCGCCGGAGGCGGTGAACGGGCGCGTCTGGCTGGTCTTTGAAAAGCTGGAACTGGAAGCCATCGTCTGGTTGAACGGCGTCGAAGTTGGGCAGCATGCCAATGCCCACCGACCCGCGCGCTTCGACGTGACCGACGCCATCCAGACGGGAGACAACCTGCTGGTGGTACAGCTTACCACTGGCATGCATTCCGTCGCCGATAAATCTGCCGCTTATACCAGCGATAACATCAGCAAGCTCACCGGGCGCGCCTGGCACCGGCATCCGCAATATCAAAGCGGGTGGGACTGGAATGCGCGGCTGGTGAACGTGGGCATCCTGGGCGATGTCCGGTTGGAATGGCACGCGGCACCGCGGTTGGACCAGGTGACGGTCTTCGCCGTTCCCAGCGCGGATTTATCTACGGCCTCCCTCACCGCGCGCGCTACGGTGGATAATTGCACCGGCAGCGAGCAGCAAGCGGTGCTGCGAGTGCGCGTGGTGGAAAGCGGGCAGGAGATTAGCCGTACGGTAACATTGGCCCCAGGGGAGAACCGCCCGGAATTGCGCGTGGATATCACCAATCCGCAGTTGTGGTGGCCGTTGGGGCATGGCGAGCAGTACCGTTATACCGTCGAGGTGACGCTGGAAACCGGCGGCGAGACGCAGGCGGTGACGCGCAAAACCGGGATTCGGCGCGTGGAGATGGATCAGTCGCCGCATCCGGTGGAAGGCCGCTATTGTTTTCTCCGCATCAACAATCGCCCGATCTTCTGTAAAGGCGGCAACTGGGTGCCGGCGGATCTACTTTACAGCACGGTGGATGCCGCGCGCTATCGCGAGTTGGTACAGATCGCCGTGGCGGCGAACTTCAATACGCTGCGCATCTGGGGCGGCGCACTTTTTGCCGATCCCGCGTTGTGCGAGGCGTGCGACGAAATGGGCGTGATGATCTGGCACGACTTTCTCTTCGCCTGCGCGAAATATCCCGGCGACGACCCGGAATTCAGCCGCGAAGTCGGGCGCGAAGTGACCTACGCCGTGCGCGAGATGGCGCATCATCCATCGCTGGTGGTCTGGTGCGGCAATAATGAGATTGAGTGGGGCGACTGGTCGTGGGGGTATGACGACGGCGCACCCACGCATCCGCATTACGTGCTCTTTCATCGCGACATCCCGCGCATTGTGACGGCGGAAGATCCCTCGACGCTGCACTGGATCAGTTCACCCTGGTCGCCGGATTATAAATTACCCAACGACCCGACAGTGGGCGACCAGCATCCGTGGAGCGTTTCGATGGACGCCGGCGGCGCCGACTGGTGGAACTACCGGCGCTATGTCGATCGCTTCCCCAATGAAGGCGGCGTGCTCGGTGCTTCCTCGCCGGCCACCTTGCGCCAATTTCTGCCGGCAAACGAGCAACGGCCTTTCTCGCTGAGTTGGGACCACCATGATAATCCCTTCGCAGCGAATGATTCAGTGCCGGGCGCACTGGGCCACGCCTTACAGACTGTCTCGCTGTGGACCGGGCTGGATCCGATGGCACTCGCGCTGGACGATTATGCTTTCCTCAGCGGACTGCTGCAGGCGGAAGGATTGCAGGAATATATCAACAATTATCGCCGCCGCATGTATAGCAGCGGGTCAGCCATCTTCTGGATGTATAACGATTCGTGGCCGGTCACTAATGGCTGGACCATCGTCGATTACTACCTGCGCCGCAAGCTGTCGTATCATCCGGTACGGCGGGCGTTCCAGCCGATCTCCGTGGTGGTGGCCGGGGACGAAGGCCAGGTGACGGTATACGGCGTCAACGATACCCCACACGATTGGTCCGGCGAATTGCACTACGGCCTCTTCATGCTCGATGGGCAACCGCCGGCCGGGCAGGCCGCGTTCGGCGTGCGACCGGTCGATGAGCGCATCGCGGTCACCCTGCCCGCCAACTCTTCGACCGCGCTGGCCGCCACCCCGCTGTCGGTCTGGCAATCGCTCGATCTCGCGCGCACCGGCGCCTTTGCCCGCCTGGAACAGCAGCAAACGCTCATCGCGCAACACCGGCTCTTCCTCAAGCGCTTCAACGAGTTGCGCTTTGTCGAGCCGCATATCCACCTCTCGCTCCAGCACGAAGTGCTGACTCTGACTTCCGATGCCTTTGCCTGGGGCGTCAGTCTGGATGTCGATGGGGAGCGTGCGCTGGTGGATAACTGTATTGACTTGCTTCCCGGTTGCCCCTATAGTATGAAATGGCCTGCTATACTCGGTGAACCGGTGATTATCAACCTGGGCAATCGCTATCTCAGTCGCGTCGATCGATAGTGGGAGGAAGATGCAGGATGCAGGGTTCAGGAGACGGGTTGCAGGATGCAGATTGGTCGGGGTTGAATTGGCACTTTGACTGGAGGGTTGGACGATGTTGCGTATGTTGAAGCGATATGCTGTTCCGGCGATGCTGACCGGCGTATACGCGTTGGGAGCGATGCTGGGTACCATCTCGTCCGCTTCGGCGGCCGAGAGCGCGAAAGGCGTGATGATCGACGACGTCACTTATGTGCCGGTGCGTTCGGTCAGCGACTTTTTCGACGCCTCCGCCAATTGGGATGAAAAGACCCAGCAGGTGACGGTGACCGATAAACGCACCGGGAAACGCCTGCTATTGCAGGTGGAAGGCAGAATTCCCCGCTTCATCGGCGAAGACGATCCGCAGAAGCGCGTGGCAAAATCCCGTCCCACTCAGCCGGCTAAACCGGATACCGACTCCGGCTTCATCGGCGAAAAGCCGGTAAAAGGCAGCACCGAGGCCAAACCTGCGTCGACCACCGACGCGAAACCCGGGGGGGAATTCATCGGGGAAGCGCGCCCGGCGCTGAAGAAACCCACGCCACCGCAAACGCTGACCAACGGGGCCTGCGCCTACGTGCAAGTCCGTTCGCTCAGCGATTTCTTCGGCGGCAAAGTGGAATGGGACGAACAAAAACATCAAGTCAGCGTCACCGATCCCAAAACCGGCAAAACCCTGATCTTCCCGGTGGAAAACGGCAACACGATCGTCATCGAGAAGATCAAACCGCGGTTTATCGGGGAGAAGAGCGATAATATTCAGTGATGGCGGTGTTTGGGAGTATGGGAGTATGGGAGTGTGGGAGTGCCGGCTGGAGTTCGGCACTCCTGGTGATTTAAGCGGTTCATTTTCTTATTTATTTCATCCTCTGTTCATCATGTGTTCACCTCGTTGTAATCGCATCGTGCCACTATAGAAATGTGGCATCTGCTTTAGCTTAAACTCTTCGAGCAATCGTTTCTACTGCCTTTCATGGAAGTGGGGGTTAATTGTGCGTTGGATCACTTCAATATTTTTCATTCTATTATTACCCAGCATCGTGCCTGCGAATGATGGGTTTGTAATCGGTGAAAGCGGAAGCGTGGTGCGCCTAAATAAATAGCATTCTTCCGTGCGTATGGTGCATGAAGATCACTATCCAGAATAGCGATCTCTTTGTACCGCTGGAACCGCTGGTGAATATTTTCAGCGGTAAAATGAAGATTAAGCTGGACAGGAGAGAAATCGAGTTGGTCTTTCCGCCGAAAAAGCCCGTGGTAAAAAATACGAGTGCACGCTAGCAGCTTGTTGCTAGCGAAAGGAGACGATAGGATGCGAATCCTGCCTTTCAATATGTTCAGTGCCGTTAAGTCAGCGGTTATCGTCGTTTCGGTCTTTCTCTCGATGTCACAAGGACTGGTAGCGCAGGCGCGAGAGAGACCGACATATCACCTGGCACAGATTCACCCCGAGGTGATCTTTCCACATGGCATACTCACCAAAATATTTAACGCCCGCGAGGACTATATCTGGTTGCCGCCGTCAGATCAGCAGCTTCAAGCGGGTGATCTGACACCGCCTGCTCCGATCTTTCTGAAGTCGCTAATCAGTTTATGCAAATCCTGCATCGCACCGAAATGGTTGCCGGCTGATTTTTCGCAAGCCAAATATTTGAATAAAGGCCAGGGAGCCTATTCCGGTGTCATCGGGCATCTGGTTTTGCCATATTCGAAAGGGAAATATCATCTTATTATCAACGGTTATGCAGGAGGGATGTCGTTGATGATCTCGCCTGTTCCAATCAACGTGCCGAAAGCTTTTTCGACTTTCTTGAGCAAATTGCAGAACCTAGATATCAAACCTGAATCGAATTACTTTGATGTGAGCGTCTTTCCGGAGATTAGACAATATTATAGGGTGTTATATAAATCGTTTTTGACGGATAACGCATATCCTGCCACAGAACATAATTGGAATAACCGGTTGAAATATCTCGTAAAACAACATTCGGGATTAAGTATCAGTTATGGTGTAAAAGGCCCTATCAATGATCCAGGAATGCGCAGTGATGGACTTCCAGATGATGGGGCAGATATCTGGTCTAATGGAAAAGCGCTAATCCTGAGTATCGATTCAGGCGATTTCAACCAGACGCGCCTTTATGATTATTTCGCGCCAGTACAAAGAATTCCGGTGACAGGATGGATGGCTGATCATCACATTAAGGTAGCCACACGCGGTGAATGGGTTCTCGATACTGGAGCAGTGGTCTCTGCCGATACGCCGAAGTGTAGGAAACGCTATTATTTTAAAATATCTCATAATTTTGAGCATTGTTGGTATGAAGTGCGTGCCGATGTGCACCAGCAACAGCAGCAGATCGAGCAAGCCGTCTGGCTTACATGCCTGAACGATCAAAGCGATGGATTGTTATCTATGCTAGAGAAAGTTAGCTATTCAAATGATATTCTCGTTAACGACGATAATTGTTTAAGCCCAGTAAAATTGCCTACTGCTGCCCCTCCTCCGCCGATATCCTCGCCACAACCGAACATCCATCCGAAGCCAGCAAGCAAGCAAGAACCCGTGACACATCAAAAGATGCTGGCGCGGTTAACCGACATCCGTGGCCACTTTACTAAACAGGTGAAAGCCATCAAAAGATTTCCATGTCCGGCTTCGCTGGTCGCAGTACGTAAAAAATTGCTGGTGGTGCTGGAGAATGAAGATGCGAGATGGCGTATTGCCTGGACACATTTGGCACCCGCGTTAAAAACACCCGACAATCAACCCATCGATTGGAAGGCGCTCTCCACGGCCATCGAGCTGGAATTCACCAACAAACACCTCTCAGCAACAGATATAGCAAAAAGTCGTAAGCTGCTGGAGGATGAAGAGAAGCAGTTGCATCTCAGCATCGATGAAGCGATCTATGCGCTGGTAGACCCGGAAAAGTAATGAAGGATTGTTCCCTTTAGGTATGGACCGCCGGCGTCCAGCCCAATGCCGTTAAAATACGCTTGGTTCGGTGGTTGAGTAGGCCACGGATGGCCGTATCGAAACCACCCGATCAGCCAGATCGTCATCACGATTCGTCTCGGCTCGGAAGTCCACCTCGCCGTATGGTGGTTTCGATACGGCCATCCGTGGCCTACTCAACCACCATACGGCGAGGCGGACTTCCGAGCCGAGACTGTGTCGACACGACGCTTTTTCATGCGCAAAGCAAGCTTATCTTAACGGCATTGGGCTTCCAGCCGGCGGGCCCATACTTGTTGGCCTATCATTGTCGGCGCAGAGCCAGTGCTCTGCAGGGCAAAGAAATAGTAAGTATTTTTGTATATCGGTAGCGAATTCTGGTTTACCTATGCTAGGGGTTGGGTATAATGCTTTATGTTGGAACTTGACCTCTCGTGTGGTTCGCCCTGCCGGGAGGAGGGGTTGCAACAGGCGCTGCCCCTTCGCGATGCGGTACGGATGGGAATGCCGCGACGGTATATTGCGATGCCGTCGAGAGGCAGGCTCGTCGTCCTTGCTCCCGGAAACGACCACGGATGGCTTTTATATTCGGGAGGCCGCAGACTCGCCCCGGCTAACCCTATAGTTACGTCGGGTAATAATATGCGTGCGATAGACCTTCACCGGACTATTGGGCACGGACATATTTGCCACTCTGAGCAGTTTACTGCCGACCGAGTGGATCACCGCCGGTGACGGCGGGCTCGCTGCTTCGGCAGCGAGGGCCTCCCTCAACCTGGCCGCGCAGGTCAGGTACCATGGGCGAGGACTACGACCTCATCGCTGATGGGGCAGGGCTCTTTTAGAGACAAATAGGGAAAATTTGCTCGCACCGGTTTTTTGAAAGAAAAACTACCGGGGCGGGCTTTTGGTCGTCTGGGGGGTGGTGATTGGTCGGATTGGATGGGAGGTATGGGAGGTATGAGAGTTATGGTGTTTTTGGGGAGGGGGTCACCTCGCTGGGGTTTACCTATCACTGGCGGGGCTCGCTGCGCTCACACCCTCGTATACTATCCCCGTCGATCTCCCCATGCTGAGGGGGTTGACTGATGATCGGATTCCTGGCGAAATAGCTATGAGCTATCAGGGCAACGACTACGCACCCTCCAAACATTTTTCGCTCACGCCCTCCAAACACTTCCTAACCGCGACTGACACCCGACACCCATTCGTCTCACTAATGCAGTCCCGAGCCTGCTGTCGTCGTGGACGCCGTCGCGGGCGCCGGGTCGTGAATGCCCATCACCAGTTGGACGCCGCTGGCCTGGCTGTAGGTGATGCGGCCTTTCGTATTGCGGATACTGCTGAACAGGTTGAGCGGAAACCCCACTTTTCCCACTTCGAAGCGCGCGTAGAAGTGGGGATCGGCCAGCGATCCGGTGAGCGTGCCCCAGGTTCCCGGCATCTCGCTCGCACCGGGATGCGTCTGGGTGGCATCCTCCGCGAAGACCGGCTGATCGGGCTGGATAACCAGTGACGGCGGCGTGTTGCCTGCCACCACCGGCAGCGACGGGCGCGGCAGCGGGGTGGGGCGCAGCGAGACGGTAAAGAGACCGCGGGACACCTTCACGCCTTCGCCAACCTGCAGCAGCAGCGAGAGGCGCGGATTGAAGGAGATCGCCGCGAGACCCGGACGGCTCGTGGATACTTTCGGCTCTTTCACTTTGACATGTTCCGCCAGCAGCACCCCATGCAGCACCGGCACGCCGTTTTCGCTCTCCAGGTGCAGGAAACCGGAGGCATTCGGTATCGCCGTCAGCGACACCGGCAGCGGCACGCGCACCACGTCGGCATACACATTCCACCGCCACTCATTCGGCGAGGTGAGTTGCACGGCATCCGTGGGCAATTGCACCGTGCCTTGTGCGGTGACCCATCCCGGCGCGAAGCTCCGCGGCCGCTTGCCGCCTTCCTGCCGGTCGAGTGTCGCCTGGAAATTCGCAATCGTCAGTGTATCACCGGAGAGATTCAACCGTAAAGCCAGGTCGCGCAATTGGTTGGGCAACGCCGGGTCGGCCGGCCGGATATCCGCGGCGCCGGCAGCGGTCAGCCACCCGGTCTCGATCCGCGGGGCAGCCAGCGTACCGCCGACGCGCAATTGCCCGGCGACGTCGCCGGAGAAACCCGGTACCGGCGCAAAATGCGTGGAAAACGCGGTGAGCGTTTGTGACGGCAACGTCACCTGCAGGGCAACCGGCTGATCGGCGGGCACGCTCGGTCGCCAGCCTGTCCAGCGGAGCGGAATGGCGCCGGCGACTTGCACCGGCGCGCCGGCATGCGGCAATTGCACCTGCCCATTTGCCAGTTGAAGGCGATTATCGGCCAGTTGCAGATGTCCGCTGATCTGCTGCAGCGCGTAACCGTCGATGACGGGATGGTCTACCTGCACGTCCGCTTCCGCGCGCGGCTGCATCCACGTCCCGCGCCAACTGCCGGTCAGCGCCAGGCGTCCATCGACGGGCAGCGTGCCCAGCCAGGGAGTTAAGACGCGGGCAGTGATGTCGCGCGCGGTGAATTGCACCTCCGGACCGTTTATCGGGTCGAGCGTGCCCTGTAGGCGTGCTTGCGCCGTTCCTGCCGGATCGTCAGCGGTCACCTCATGCAGCCGCAGGCGATAATGCCCGGCGACGGTCTCGGAAGCGATTTGCCCATGTAAATTCGGCAAGCTGGCGCCGTTGATCGCCAGCCCGCTGAGCCCGAACGAGAGCGCCACGTCCGGTTGCCTGGCCGGGCCATTGGCAACAAAGGAGGCCTGCCCGTGACCGGCTAGACCGGATACCAGCACGCGGTATAACGGGGAAATATCTTCCGCCTGCGCCAGCAATGCGCTTGCGCCGGCGAGATCGAGGCGTGGGATATCCACCTTCATGCCGTCAAATTCACCCTGACTCAACGCGTAGTGACCGGCAACCGAGGCGTGGAAGAGCGGGTTATCCACCGTCCCATCGCGAATGACCAGTTGCTGATCTTGCGGTCGATAGGTATAGGCGAAATCGACTGCACTCGCACCCAGGGGAAACCCATTCACCTGTGCCGCGGGAGATTGCACGGAGACATGCACCGTCAGCGGTTGCGGTCCATCGCCATGCAGCACCCCATCGAGCGTCGCACTGATGGTTGCCGACCCGCTGGCCGTTTCCGGCAGACCGAACAAGTCGAGCGGGACGTCCGCTAATTCCACCCCGTTACCGGTGAACGCCAGGTCGGCGCGCACTTTGCCCGCCTCCGTCATGCCGACCGTGCCGGCGCCATGGAGGGTGACGCCACCGCGCACGATGTCGAGTTCCGACACCTGCACGTTGCGGTCGTAATAGGTGAACGTCATGCCCAGCCGATCCAGCTGCAGCGGATACGGGCCGTGCGCCGGAATAATCACCGTGGGGTGGGGGATCGACGCGATGCCGGATACGCTCAACTGTCCGTTGAGCGGCTGAATGGTGAGCGTGCCCTGCACGCCGCCGCTTACCGGCCACGGGCTCTGCTGGTTGAATAATGCCAGCACGTCATCCAGCGGTGCGCCGTGCATTTCCAATACCGCCTTCAAACCGGCTATTCCTTTACTCGGGTCGAAGCCTTGCGCGTCGTCGGCGATCCGCAAGGTTACATCCGGACGGGCGAAGACCAGGTGATGGAACGCGAGCCGGCCTGACTCGGCGGAGATATCTCCCTGCGCCTGCTGGTAGTGATGACCGAACAACGCGCCATTTATTGCATCCACGTGCGCAACCAGTAGCGGATGGGACACCTCGCCGGTCGCCGTACCATCCAACGCTGCCGTGCCGTTCAACTGGTCATAGCCGAATGCGCGCAGCGGGATTTGTTCCCCATGCATCGGCAGGTGCAACGTGCCCATCGCCGGCGCTTGCCGATTCCCGCGGTAGGCGCCATTCGTGATGGTGAAATTCCCGTAATTCGTCTTCGCCGTGAGGGTGGGAATTTGCGCGATGATCGTGTCGGCTTTAATGGTGGCGACCACGCGCGCAGTAGCTGAAATTGCCTGGTAATCGCGATACGCCAGCTTTTGCCCGCTCAGTTGGGAAGTCAGCGTCCATTGTCCCGCTGCATCCAACCGTGCAGAAAGCGTGCCGTTTCCTACCCCACGAAGGCCGGGCAACCCGAATTGCGCGGCCACGCTTTGCAGGTTGATCCCGTGCACTGATCCATCTGCCTGCAGGGTGCCACCGCGGGATGGAAAGAGCAGTTGCCCTTGTATCACTCCGCCGAAAGCCGTCGTGCGCACATCGCGCAATTCCAGGCCGGCGCGGCTGATGACTACCGCACTGTAGGCATTTGCCGTCTCCCCCCACGGCAGCAGCAGGCGGGTCGCGGTGACCGAGCCGGTGAGGCGCGGCGCGCTGGTGAGCTGTGACGACGGAGTCACGCTGGTCATGCCGAAGGAGACGCTCCGCAACCGCGCCATGCCGGCGATAATCTGGCGCAGGCGTCCGGCGAACTGGACGGTCGGAGAGGCAGAGGTGACGGCGCCGAGACGAGTGCGGAACTGCACGTCGGCGCCTTGTCCTTGCACGCCCGCGTAAGTCAGCCGGTCGCTATGCAGCGCGCCGTCGATGGTGAGATCCGACACCGGTCCATTGACGTGCGCATCGATCCGCGTGGGACCTGCAAGCTGCACGCCGCGCAACCAGTCGGTATGCGGGAAGAGGCTGACCAGTTGTTGGCCGTCACCGGCGCGGGTCGTCACCGTCAGGTTGACATACGGACGCGTATGCGCGAGATCGAACAGGTTGATTTCCGATAATTGCCCGGCCAAGGTGATGGGGATCGCGCCGGCGCGCGCCTGCACGTGCTGAAACTGCAACTGGCTGCCGCGCGGATATTTCGCCGGATCATAGTGCAGCGTCAATCGACCCGACGTGGCGACGATCGGGGCCGACAGGTCGCGCAAGCGCAATCCGACCCCGGAGAGATCCAATTCCGCGGTCAAGGCCGTCGCGGAGAGTGGCGTCCCGACAGGCGGATTCGGCAGGCTTCTGATCAGCGCTACCACCCGCAGCGCGGCGGTGCCATCGCGGAAGGTGATCGGCCAGTCGGCGGGCAGGTAACGCGCCAGTTCATCCACCGCGATGCGAGTGGCGTTCGCGTTGACGCGCATCGCATCGGCGTGTCCGGAATAGGCGCCGGCTACTTCCATCGGGCCCATGCGGTCGAGGGCGTCCTGGCCGGAGGCGCGGAACGTAAAGTCACCATCCCCGTGCGTACTGACGCGCGCGGCGACATTGACGAACTCTTTGCGAATAGGATCGACGCTCGCGCCGAATCCGCGCGCATCAGCGAAATCCACCCGACCGCCTTCCAGGGTGAAATCCGCATGCGTGACAGTTGACTGGCCTTTGCACCGGTCGACGATGTCCTGAAAATCCCAGCGTCCCTCGCGCGTTCGGCTGATCGATGCGGTCGGGCGCAACACCGTCACGTGTCCCACCGCGTTCATCGGGCCGGCATCGGGATGCAGCACCAGCGCGAAGAGGTTGATCCGCGCAATGGCCGCGGGGGTTTTCAACGCTACCCCATCGCGGAACGAACCGTCGCGGGCAATGCGCACATCGGCGATCACTAACTGATTCAAACCGCGCAACTGTACCGAGCCGATATGCACCGCGCGCCCGAGCGTCCGCGACAGTTCGCGCTGGATCAGCGGCTGCAGTTGGCCTTGCATACGCACAAGCTGCCGCCATGCCACCCCGATGGTCAGCAGGCACGCCACCGCGAGCAGCGCCAACACCACCGCGACGACCCGACAGAGGCGAACGCAGAACGGATATTTGCATTGAGGGAACTGTATCATCGCAACCAATAGCCGACAGGATCGCGCTGGTTGCGGACAGTCGGGGCGACTGCCATCACCGGGGGGTGGATTGCCAACGCGGGCAACGGATCATCGCTAACCCGTCACTCACAGCTTTAGTATACCAGAAGTTGACCCGGTTAATGCGGATTATGGGGAGATTTTCAAATATAGTTAGAGCCTGTCCCAAAGTCCACGATTTCGTCTCGCGGCATCTTTTGGCGCCAGGCTGCGTCGTGCATTTCACGTTTATCTTGCCGTGATAAAGTGTGAAATGCACTCCTTGCCTGACGCCAAAATCTGCGCGCGATACAAAACCGTGGACTTTGGGACAGGCTCTTGTTAGTGTCCGCCGGAAAAGTATCGATGTCTGGATACCGGGGTGATTTTTGTCTGCGATCGGAGAAAAGGCATTCCGTTGACATGGTTGATCGTACCGGCGTCAGGTGAAGGTTTAAGCAATCGGCCAGATCGGAATGCCAATTGCAGAACGTTGCAGTAAAGCAGGTCTCCATGCCGCGTGATCTTCCGGTGGGGAATGGATCGCTGTTAGTGAATTTTGATGCGCAATACCAACTGCGCGACCTGTATTGGCCGCATATCGGGCAGGAGAATCACACCGCGGGGCATCCCTTCCGGTTTGGTATCTGGGTCGATGGCGGTTTCCACTGGGTGGCGGAGAGCGGATGGCGGCGGGTGTTGGGGTATGAGCCGCGGACGCTGGTCACGCGTGTCACGCTGACCCACCCCGCGGTGCCGGTGACCCTTCTTTGCCAGGATGTGGTCGATTTTCATGAGAATTTATACTTACGCAAGATTCTCGTGCGTAATGACCGGTCACATCCTTGCGTAGTGCGGCTGTTCTTCGCGCAGGATTTCCATATCAACGGTTTAGCGGTCGGCGATTCCGCTTATTACGAGCCGGAACGGCTCGCGGTGTTTCATTACAAAGACCGTTGCTGGTTCCTGATTAACTGCGGGAAGCTGGTCGGTGACGATTGGCAATTTGGCGTCGATCAATGGGCTGTCGGCGTGAAGGAATCCTTCGGCAGGGAAGGCACGTGGCGTGACGCGGAGGATGGCCTGCTTTCCGGCAATGCCACAGCGCAGGGCAGCATCGATTCCTGCGTGGCGCTACACCTGACCATTCCGGCGCAAAGCGAGGCGACCGGCTGGTATTGGATCGCCGTTGGGGAAGATTTTCACGAAGTGACCCGCATCAACCGCGCCGTACGCCAGCGCACCCCGACCACCTTCTACCAACGCACCGCCGGTTATTGGGCGTTGTGGGTGGCGAATGAGGCCGGAGAGACGGCGGATTTGCCGGAAACGCTCAACACGTTGTATCAGCGCAGTTTGCTCGTGCTGCGCACCCAGGTCGATCACGGCGGCGCGATCCTCGCGGCAACCGATTACGACATGGCGCGCGTCTACAGCGATACCTACGCCTATATGTGGCCGCGCGACGGGGCGATAGCGGTGGCGGCGCTCATCGACGCCGGCTTTTCCGAAGTGTCGCGTCGCTTTTTCGAATTCTGCCATCACGTCATCACTCCTGAAGGCTATCTGCTGCATAAATACAACGCCGATGGTTCGCTGGCGTCTTCCTGGCATGGGTGGCTGTTTCAGGGGCACAAAGAATTGCCGGTGCAGGAGGATGAGACGGCGCTGGTACTCTGGGCGCTCTGGCGGCACTTCCAGCGTTTCCGCGACGTCGAATTCATCAAGCCGCTGTTTCGTGGGCTCATCGTGCGGGCGGCGAACTGGTTGGTGGAGTACCGCGATCAGGATACCGGTCTGCCGTTGCCATCGTGGGATCTCTGGGAAGAGCGCCATGGCGTCTTTCCGTGGACCATCGGCGCGGTGTGGGGGGGATTGCAAGCCGCCGCCAACTTTGCGGAGGCGTTCGGTGAAGCCACCTTGGCGAATACCTATCGACACACCGCCGATGAGATACGGCAGGCCACCGAGAAGCAACTCTGGTCGCCGGAGATGGCCTGTTTTACCGATGTGTGCATCCGGAACGCCATCGATCCACTGTTGCTGGAACAACGGCCGGAGAGTTCCGTGGTCGGGCTCTGGCTCTTTGGGATGATCCCGCCGGACGATCCACGCATCGTGTCCAGCATGCGTTACCTGCGCGAGCGCCTGTGGGTGAAGACGCCCATCGGCGGCATCGCCCGCTATGCGGACGATCGCTATCAACGTGTGACGCAGGATGACGCCAATGTTCCCGGCAACCCGTGGTTTATCTGTACCCTCTGGTTCGCCCAGTGGTACCTGGCCATCGCCAAAACGCCCACCGATGCTGCTCCGGCGCTCGAACTACTCGACTGGGTCGCGCAACATGCCTTGCCGAGTGGCATCCTCGCCGAACAGGTGCATCCGTATACCGGTGAACCGCTCTCCGTCAGTCCGCTCACCTGGAGCCATGCCACGCTAGTGCTGACAATCCGGCAATATCTCGCCTGGCTGAACGGCGGCACGCATTATACGGACTGGCATCCCAAGTCGACAGGGCGGTGGTAGCGACGGGGCTCCATTGAACGGGTTTGCATTTACCCTCGCACGTGCACGTGCACGTGCAAGTGTAAGTGTAAGTGTAAGTGCAAGTGCATGAGTGCTGCTATCGTATCTGGGCAAATGGGAAGAATGGGGCTCGAACGGAGTAGGCAAGCAGCGTGGAAAATTTACGCTATTCATATCATACACTGGCGGCGGGCGCCAAATACCTTCTCGGTGAAACGGATAGAAGCCGGTATCCCCCTTCAAATCGAGCGCTGTAAATTCCCATCGACGATATGGTGAAAACGGAATTTTACAACCTCAAATCCGTATGCTATAATGCCGTGGATATTAACTCGGAGGACACACACAGGTGCCATTAGCCAAGACACAGAAGGAGCAGATTATTGCGGAGCACAGCGGTCACACCGGAGATACCGGTTCACCCGAGGTGCAGGTTGCTCTTCTTACCGCCCGCATCAATCATCTGACCGAACATTTGAAGGTACATAAGAAAGATCACCACTCGCGTCGTGGTCTTCTCATGATGGTGGGACAGCGCCGTCGCTTGTTGAACTACCTGACAAAAGTCGACATCAGCCGCTACCGGACGTTAATTGCCAAACTCGGCATACGTCGTTAAACCCCGAGCAGGATGCAGTACCACACCATGAGGAGATGACAAATGAATATTGTAGAACTGACCGTCAACGGCAAAGTTCTCAGCATCGAGACGGGGCGCCTCGCCAAACAGGCCGACGGATCCGTGCTCGTGCGTTATGGCAACACCGTCATTCTGGCCGCGGTCACCATGTCGGATAAACCGCGCGAGGGGGTGGATTTCTTCCCCCTGACCGTGGATTTCGAGGAGCGCATGTATTCCGCCGGAAAGATTCCCGGTGGCTTTATCAAGCGCGAAAGTCGTCCCAGCGAGCGCGCGATTCTTTCCGCCCGCATGACCGACCGCCCGATTCGCCCACTGTTTCCCAAGCACTTTCGCAATGAAGTGCAGGTGATCATCACCGTGCTGGCAACCGATCAGGAAAACCAGCCGGACGTGCTGGGCACCATCGGCGCTTCCGCGGCGCTGAGTATCTCGCGCATTCCGTTCCAGGGACCGGTCGCTTCCGTCCGCGTTGGCCGCATCGAGGGTGAATTTGTCCTCAACCCGACCTTCGCCCAGACCACTGAGAGCGAACTCGACCTGATCGTCGCCGGGACCCGCGAAGGCATCATCATGATGGAAGCCGGCAGCAAAGAAGTGCCGGAAGATATTATGCTGGCCGCCATCGAATTCGGCGAAAAAGGCATTCTCCAGATGATCGAGTTGCAAGACCAACTGGTCGCGCAGGTCAGCACGGAGAAATACGTTGCCGTCGCGCCGGTCACTGATGACGAGATCATGGCCTCGGTGAAAGTTTTTGCCCCGCGCATCCGCGAAACCATCGTCAACCCGAGCAAGCAGGCGCGTGAAAGCGCGACCAGCGACATGATTCGCGAGATCGAAACCGAAGTGCTGGAGCGCTTCCCCGAAGGTGGGCTGGAAGTACGCGCCGCCATCGAGAAGGTCATCAAAGAGACGTTGCGTAACCTGATTCTCGACGAAGGGCGCCGCCCCGACGGTCGCCGTCCGGATGAGATTCGTCCGATCAGCAGCGAAGTCGGCCTCTTACCCTGCGTACATGGCAGCGGGCTCTTCACCCGTGGGCAGACGCAAACCCTCACCGTGCTGACATTGGGCGGCATGGGCGAAGGCCAGGCGCTCGACACCATCTCGCCGGACGAAGAGAAGAAGCGCTACATGCACCAGTACAACTTCCCCCCGTACAGCGTGGGTGAAGTTCGCCCGATGCGTGGACCCGGACGCCGGGAAATCGGCCATGGCGCCCTCGCCGAGCGCGCGCTGGTTCCGGTCTTACCGAGCACGGATGAGTTCCCGTATACGCTGCGATTGGTGTCCGAAGTACTGGAATCCAATGGATCCAGCTCGATGGCCAGCACCTGCGGCAGCACGCTGGCGTTGATGGACGGCGGCGTGCCGATCAAGGCGCCGGTCGCCGGCATCGCCATCGGCATGGTCAGCGACGAAACGCGCGCCGTACTGCTCACCGACATCCAGGGCGTCGAAGACGGCTCCGGCGACATGGACTTCAAAGTCACCGGCACCCGCACCGGCATCACTGCCATTCAGATGGACGTGAAGCGCGGCGGGCTGTCTCGCGAACTGTTGTCACAGGCCTTTGCCATGGCACGCGACGCACGCATCTACATCATCGGCAAGATCGAAGAGACGATCTCCGCGCCGCGTCCGGATCTGGCGCAAACCGCCCCGCGCGTGGTCATCATCGAAATCCATCCGGACAAGATCGGCGACGTGATCGGCCCGGGCGGCAAGGTGGTGAAGAAGATTCAGGGCGACCTGAATGTGAAGATCGACATCGAGCAGACCGGACGCGTGTTCATCGCCGCTCCCGATCAGGAAACCGGCCTGAAAGCGCGCAAGATGATCGAAGACATCACCCGCGATGTCGTCGAAGGCGAAGTCTACGTGGGCAGGGTCATCGACATTAAGCCGGTGGGTGCCATCGTGGAAATTGCTCCGGGCCGCGACGGCATGATTCACATCTCGCAACTCGCGCACGAGCGCGTGAACCGCGTAGAAGACGTGGTGAATATCGGCGATGAAGTGGTGGTCAAAGTGATCGAGCGCGATCCCACCGGCAAGATTCGCCTCACCCGCAAAGCCATGCTGCCCGCCCCCGAGCCGGGTGAACTGGGCGCCACCGACCAGCGTCCTCCACGTCCCCCGCGTGAAGGCGGCGAAGGCGGCGGATTCCGTCCGGGAGGCCCGGGCGGCGGACGCGAAGGCGGACGCGACAATCGTCCTCGCCGGCGCTTCTAACTCCGGCAAGCGGTAAAACATCACACCCCGGAGCATATGTTCCGGGGTGTGTATTTTTATGGTTTTCAACGCAAAGATGCAGAGACGCAGAGACGGCGCAGAGAGGAAGAAAAAGAGAGTGATGGAGAGCAGAGAAGAAATAGCGCTGCATAATGAACTCTAAGGAAATACGTCAACCTCTCTGCGTCGTTCTCTGCTGCTCTGTGTCTCTGCGTTGAAATAAATAATATGGACGAACATACCCAACAAATACAAAACGAGACCGCGCCGACTTGCTATCGCCACCCGGACAGGGAAACCTGGGTGAGTTGCGGTCGCTGCGGCAAGCCGCTGTGCACGGATTGCATGATGCATGGGCCGGTCGGCATCCGCTGCCGGGAATGCCTGCTGCCGCAAGGACAAGGGGTGGGGCTGGGCGCCGGTATCGTGGATCCGGAAGACCTGCGGAAAGCGCTTATCGCCGGAGCGATGCTGGCGTGCGCCTGGGCGGTGGTGATCTTCGGCCTGTCCGCCTACCTGGGGATATACGCCTTTCGGTGGCTGCCGCCGAATTATCTGCTGGCCGGCATCGCCGGCGCCACGGTGGGGTGGTTGATCCGCGACCGTTGCCACGGCATGTGGAACCAGACCACCACCCGCACGGCACTGCTGCTTGGATTGGCGATCCCGCTACTCGCCGCGGTGGGGGTGATTTTGCTGGTGTGGAGCAACTATCATCCGCATTCACATGATTGGGTGAACGCATTCGACCCGGCAGGTGACTTGCGACAGGTAACGAGCAAGCTCTTTTTCGCCCGCGCGGTCTTCACCGCCGGTATCAGCGCTTTCTTCGCCTGGTTGCTGTCATCCGGAAGACAATAAACCCAAATCACTTGAAAACTGGTAACCGTTCAGCCCCTCTGGCGCGCGAGCGCCCTCGCGAGCATGGCGGTGGTTTCGATACGGTCTTCCGTGGCCTACACAACCACCGCCATGCTCGCGAGGACGCTCGCGCGCCAGGGTAGCCTGCACGCTTACGAAAACTGAATCATTCATCGGAGCATCAAGATACTTGGGATGAGTGGTATTTCTGCATCGCCGAAGCCAACCTTATCCTAACTATCCTGTAAATCCTGTTAAATTAAAAAAGGGCCCTCATGACACAACAGCTTAAAGAACAAGTGGAAATCATCTGCCGCGGCGCGGTCGATACGATCAGCCGTCCGGAGCTGGAAGAGAAACTGCGGCTGGGACGACCGTTGCGCTTTAAATATGGCGCCGATCCCAGCGCGCCGGATTTGCACCTGGGGCATTGCGTGCAACTGCGCGCGTTGCGGCGGGCACAAGAACTCGGCCATCAGGTGGTGTTAATCATCGGCGACTTTACCGCGATGATCGGCGACCCGAGTGGCCGCTCCGCCACCCGCCCGCAACTATCTCGTGAGCAGGTGACCGCCAATGCGGAAACCTACGTGGCGCAGGCGGGCAAGATCCTCGATTACACCAAAACGGAAATTCGCTTCAACAGCGAGTGGCTCGGGACGCTGACACCGGAGGAGATGATCCGGCTGGCGGGAAAATTCACCGTGGCGCAACTGCTGGAGCGCGACGATTTCGCCAAGCGCTTTGCCGAACAGGCGCCCATCGGCATCCACGAATTGTTCTATCCGTTGATGCAGGGGTACGATTCCTACGCGATCCAGGCCGATATCGAATTGGGCGGCACCGATCAGAAGTTCAATCTGCTGGTCGGACGCGAGATTCAGCACCAGTTCGGACTGCCGGAGCAAGTCGTGATCACACGCCCGCTCATCCCCGGCACTGACGGCGAGAAGAAGATGTCCAAAAGCCTGGGCAATTACATCGCCGTGCTGGACGCGCCGGAAGAGATGTTCGGCAAGATCATGTCCATTCCGGACAATCTGATCGCCCTCTACAGCGAATACCTGACCGATTTCCCGTTGGATGACATCCGTACTACCACGGCAGCGATGGAGCGCGGCGAATTGAATCCGCGCGATGCAAAAGATCGGCTGGCGGTGGCGATCATCACCGATTTGCATTCCGCCGACGCGGCGCGTGACGCCTCCGATGCCTTCCGACGCACCTTCAGCGGGCGCGCGCAAACGCTGGATGATTACCGCGCGGCCGCCGAACCGGCGGCACTACCCGCGGCGGCGTTTGCTGAAGAGATCCCCCTCGCGAAATTGATGACCGAAATCGGCATGACCGCCTCCACCGGCGAAGCCCGCCGCCTGATCGAGCAAGGCGCGGTGTACCTCGATGACGAGAAGATCACCAATCCGAAAGCGCTGATCACCCCGCGACCCGGCGCCGTGCTGCGCGCCGGCAAACGGCGGGTGAAAGAACTGGTGCGCGGGGAGTGATTCATCGGATGGGCAGGATGGTTTTCTGATGAGCAGGAGTGAGTTATTCTCTGCAGATCAATAAATCCGCCCTTGAATTCTTCGGGAGCGCGGGCGTCGTTTGCGTCAGCTTACAAATCAACGCCGGCGCTTCCCGTGTGTTGCGCACACACCCTCTTTGGCGGCGAAGAGAACCAATTAGTTACACGCAATCCGAGAAAGATGGAAAATACTGCAAGATTCCCTGGTAACGCCCTTGACATTGGGAAAATCTGAGGTACGATAGAGATAGAAAAGCCGGACAATTCGCGGTGCCGCACGGGCCGAACAGAAGCACATTCTGGCGGAATATCACCCGCTCGGGTGGGAACCCGCATTACGGGGAGGTTCTCCCCACAGGCCCGCATTCACACCGCCAGGAAAGGCTGGCGTCTTTTCCGGTACGGGTTGTCTGGCGTAGTGGAGAGGTGGAGTGCTGGTCGCTCCACCTTTCCTGTTTGGTGGGGCAGGAACGATTTTATTCACAGGATGCGCAGGATGGAGAGGATGAAGGGGAAGAAAACGATAAGTTGGCTATGATCCGGCGTAACTGTGCCATTTCTCTTTGCGTCTTTGCGCCTTTGCGTGACATTATTTATTGTATCACGCAAAGGCGCAAAGACGCAAAGAAGGAAGTCCTGCTACCCCAGGATGAAGTCGCTTTCCGTCAGCGTATAGCCACGGATTTGCGCTTTGGGCGCATCGTCGACGATGTAGTTGACGACGTAAATTTCGCCGTCGGGGAATTGCACCCAGCCGGAATAGCCGGTATCCGCCACCGCGCTGCGGTCGTAGTCAACCGGGAGGATGCGCGTCCAGGCGCCGGAGCGTTCGGGCGCCAGGCACGATTGCGCATCCGTCAGTCCCGCGAAGAAGTTCTGTGTCCAGTGTCCCAGCCAGCCGTTGCCTCCTTGCAAAAAGCGATGCGTGATCATGACCCGACCGCTGTGCAGCATGCCGGCGACCGGACGATGGCAACCCGGTAATGGGAAATTGATTGGTCCCTCCCAGTATGCGCCGCCGTCATGACTGATGGCTTTGAACGCGTCGAGGCCACGGAAGGAGTTCTCGCGCAGGAAACAGACCAGTTCACCCCCGGGTAACTCGACGATACTGCCTTCGCACAGTTGCAACTCCGGCGCCGCGACGATGGTTTGTGGACCATGCCAGCTACCGCCGCGATCGTCGGAAAACCAGCAGCGTTCCGTCCACACGGGCTTTTCCTGCACCCGCAGCACGGTATGCGCGGAGAGCAACCATCGCCCGGCATGCGGGCCATGGCGCAACTCAACCAATTGATCCGGGACAATACCGTTGACGGGTGTCGCGCGCGGGCCGTCCCAGCTTTCCCCATCATTGGCACTGAACCACAACCAGTTCGATTGCTCACCGCCGACACCTTCATCACGCCCGGCGACGCGATCTCCCACCACCACCAGGCGGCCGTCGGCCAGCGCGCTGATGCGCGGACAATTCCAAAACGGATCTTGCTGCGGATTGCCGCGTAATGCGTCGCTCAATGGACGCTTCGCCGTCCAGGTGCGGCCACGGTCGGTGGAGCTCGTCAGCATGATCCGCGTATAATCGCGGTTGCTGTGATGCGTGCATTCCGCAAAGACGCACACCAGGCGTCCGGTGGAAGTTAACGCTACATCCGGGAACGCGTGATAGAGCGCATCATCTCTGCTGATAAGAAACTTCTGCATCCTCATTCTCCCCTGACTCGCAGTCCGTCAATTTGAATTTGCCCGATCAACCATGGCCTGCCTTGCCAGTGGCCACGCCCTGAAGGACGTGGCAAACTGGGACAAGCACGCTGAAGCGCGCTTTGACGGCATACAACGCTTTCTTTATACCATGGGGTGCGCAGTTTCACATTGACGGACTACTAGCCCCAATAGGTCTTACCAGCGATTTTCGCTGATGGGTGAAAGATATCCTGTGCTTTTTACAAAATCATCGCTGAATCTCTATCGCGAAGAAAAGAACGCGTCTTGCGATGCTGCTACTACGCACTGAGCGGGGGTCTGAAGCAGTGTAGGGGTGGTGAAATTTCCGGTTGGCTAGACGTTAGAACGCCATTAATTTTGGTATTAGCGTATTGGCTAGCGGTGTGCCAAGACCGGTGACCATATCATAGCCGGGGCCGGCGCTGAACTTACTGTTGCCGCCGCTGGTGACGTCGAAGAAGTAATTGTGTAACGTCGCGGGACTGCCGAGGGTGTAAAGGGCGGCGTTGCCGGAAAGCGGGGTGATACGGCCCGCATTGGCCAGCGCCCACAACGCGGTCCATTGCGAGGTGCCGGCGCTGGTGCCGCCGAGGATCACCCACCCGGATTGTCCGCTCACCGGTGTGGAATCGAAGACCATAAATCCCGTCATGAGATCGGCGTCGTAGCTCACATCCGGCACCTGGCGGCTGCCACTGGTCTGCCAGGGGAGTTGAAAGGACGGCTCCGTCTCGTATTGGCTTTGTCCACCGCCACCGCTCGACCAGGCGATTTCCGAACTGCGCGTATTGGCGGCGGTCAGGCGCAACGTGGTGCCGCCGACGCCAATGACGAACGGCGAAGCGGCCGGCCAGGAGACCCCCGGACCGGTGTCGCCGGCCGCGGCGAAGAAGGTTACGCCGGGTCGATTGAAGTGAGCATCCAGCACCACCTCGTCCGGCATTTCGTCACCCCCCCAACTCATGCTGACCTGCGCGGCATGTTGCGCGGCATAATCGACCCCGTCCAGCAGATTGATCAACGTGGACGACGGTGCAATGACCAGCAGGATATTGGCGTTCGGAGCCACCGCGTGCGCCCATTCCACATCCAGCGAGGTTTCCAGCGCCCAGCCGCTGTCCGTCATCGGTGGTTGGCCATCCGGATACGCAATGGTGAGCGAGGCGGGCGGTAAACCGTAACGCGCATTGAAGGTATTCAAATCCTGCTGGAGGGTGGGGCTGCCGAATGCATCGACAATGGCAATGGTTTGCCCGGCGCCGGTGGTCGATAACTGATCGATGCCGTAAGCATGGCGAATCTGTGCCGGTGTGTAACCGATGCCGGCCTGCGGCGGTACGATATGCACCGGCGGCGACACATGGTTTCCCCCGCCGGAAAAGGCTCCGCACCCGAGTATCCATATCGAGAGCAACGGCAGGATGAAGAACGTCCCAACACGCCGAATCGCCAAGAACATACCCCCCACTGTCTCCTCCGCGCATTTACAAGTTGCCTGTTCAGCATAACAGAACGATCCCGGCGGAATTGTGCATAACTCAAACCGGGTTGGCGCGTGAATGCGACGTGTCGATCATTTCGGGGGACGGAGGTACGGGTGGTGGAGTGGTGGAGTAGTGGAGTAGTGGAGTAGTAATAAGGATGATCGAGGCAAGCCTGTCAGTCCCGGTAGGGACGGTTGAGAATAGCCCAGGACTTCAGTCCTGGGGAGGGGGAGGGGGAGGGGGAAATGATCTTTCCGAACCCCCAGGACTGAAGTCCTGGGCTATTTTCAATCGTCCCTCCGGGACTGACGAACTGACTTACTACTCTACTACTCTACTACTCTACTACTCTACCGCTCTACCGCTCTACCGCACCACCGACCTACGTCTGGCTGGGATGACCCCAGTGGGAGAACCAGGAGGCGACGGCGGCGAGTGGCGGATGGACTTGTGCCACGAGCGAGGAACCGAGATGCAGGATGGCGGGCCAGATGGCACCGAGATTGCGAATACAGGCAAACGTGGTGGCAATGAATGCGGCGATGCCATTCGGTGCAGCGTTGGTCGTCGACGTTGGCTGAACGGTCTGGTTGGCCTGGGCGGCGGCCACCTGAGCGGCTTGTTCGCGGCGCGCGATATCCGCCGGCGAACGACGCAATACCATCAAGACGTTGGACAGTTTGCGCCCGGAGGAGAATAGTTGCCTGCCGTCATAGGCGATGCCGGTCGAACCGCCGCCATCCAGCGCCATCGCGTCCTGGCAGCCCATCTTCACCAGGATATCCGCCAGATCGGGCAAATAGACATGACCGGTCGACATGAGTGCCAGGTGATTCCCCGGCCACAATCCGACCAATATCCGCGAGGTGAGCCGCTGCATATAGCGATCGTGAAAGCCTTGCTGGAGCGGATCGCATGCTGCCACGCCATCGCGCACCAGCCGCACACCGCCTTGCAGCACGCTTTCATAGCCATCCCACCCGGTGGCGGGCTGGCTGTCGATCATCGCGGCGGTGTTGTCCGGCTTAATCACCAGGGCCGTGCCCACGCCGGGTGTCAAATAAATCGACTTGCCGTGTACCACGACGTCACCAATCGGCGCTCCGCTATGCAGATCGAAGAAGCCACCGGTAATTTGCGCGAGCGGATGGTGGCTGGTGAGGAATTCTTTGAAGGTTTTGCGTTTCCCGGGTTCGTCCTGCGCGGTAACCGGGGTGACCAGAATCGACGGATCGTTCAGATCCACGTCGATGATATTCATCGATACGTCACTGACGGTCTGGCGGGTGTATTGTACTCCGGCCGGAACAGAAAACGCTGCCCGTCCCAACAACAGGAGAAGCACCGTCATCACCGAGAAATGTTGAGTAGTGAAAGTCACGCGCACCGCCGGCAATCCCTTTATTGTTTAGCCTGACCGCCTCTCGCCGCCCAGTT
>Ga0118677_10001984_pt1 | contig 42286 bp, 37 predicted proteins | sample AliMusrvi5mmetaG_FD_86154 | JGI IMG/M metagenome (GOLD analysis project Ga0118677, IMG submission 86154)
CGGTGAGCTGTTTTATATAGAGCATTTATAATTTAAAAATGACTCTATCATACGCTAAACATGCCAGGCCTTAGTTAAATTAATTATTCATAAGTACTTACAATGATACTTGAACCGTTCAATTAAAGTTACTCCGATAATCAAATAAAACACATAGAAATCCAATTTGTCATTTTTAGGATATACTTTGAGCAATTGCTCATAAGTACAAACATTGTCTTCATCTGCTTTTTTTATTATAGTATTTTAATTTTAGGAGGAAACTATGTGTTTTAGTGCAAACATGTCGCTGGGACTGGGGGTTGTCGGATTCGCCGCGTCAACGATAACCTTTCTGGATCAAACAGAAACCTTTTGGGTACGTTTTGCTAGGGCTTATGCTATTTTCCATTTCTCTTTAATGGAATTGATTCAGTATTTCGCCTATCCTGTTGCCGACCAATGTGGCTATGGAACAAATCTTTATTTGAGTGAATTATCAACTTACCACATCGCATTACAAGCATTGGCGATTATGCCAGCACTGGCAACCTACTCCACCGATCAATCTGCACTTAAAAAAGCCACTGTCACAGGCGCAACCTTAAGTTCTCTATTTTTGATCTGTTCTTTTTTACCCAAAGAATGGCAAATGCTTGGCTTAAACCCCAACTTTATTGGCAACATGGTATCTTGCTTATTTATGGGAACCTACCACATTGGCTATCATATATCGAGCGCCTTCGGAACCTTTGTTACACACGGCTCCTTATTCGCACTTGCCTTTAGTGGCTTCGTCTGGCAAAACAACAAAAGAATTGCCAGCTATCATTGCTTCATGGCATTAATGACTTTATTCATGCCGCAATGGGTATTAGGCGTGTCAACCGGTGAAGCAGCCGCTATTTACTGCTTCTATTCAATACCAACGACGATTAGCTTTATGCCCTACTTTAAACGGTTTTTTGTAGCAGGCAATCGCATTGATAATGAACCTATTTCTGTTTAAAGGTTAAAGGTTAAAGCACTGGTGGCATTGTACTCGAACTAGTCATGATGACTTAACTGTCGAATCAATGCCCATTGCACATGCTCTCTAACCAATTCAGAGGCCTGCTTAAGCTTATCCGTTAAAGCATCAATAACCTGAGGTGACGGTGGCGCATTACCCAAAGCCACTGCAATATTCCTTAACCAACGCTCATAACCAATACGACGTATTGCAGAGCCTTCTGTCTTCTTTAAAAAAGTATCCTCATCCCAGGCAAACACCGTTAAAAGCTGTTGAGTATTGAGTTGTTGACGAGGATTAAAATCCGCTTCGGCAGTCATTTTAGCAAACCGGTTCCAGGGGCAAATAATCTGGCAATCATCACAGCCATAAATACGATTACCGATTAACGGCCTCAGTACTTCTGGAATTGATCCTTGCAGCTCAATGGTCAAATAAGAAACACAACGCCGCGCATCCACCTGATAAGGCGCAACAATGGCCTGGGTTGGACAAATAGACAAACACGCCGTACAAACGCCACAATGTGCCGTGGTTGTTTCATCAACGGGTAATGGTAAGTTAATAAAGAGTTCACCTAAGAAGAACCACGAACCGGCTTTACGGTTAATTAAATTAGAATGCTTACCTATCCAACCTAACCCGGCTTTTTCTGCCAAGGCTTTTTCCAGGACGGGCGCACTGTCAACAAAGCCTCTCATGTCTACTTTGATATTGGCGTTTGAGAAGGTTTCAGAAACTTCAGATTGGATTTTATCCGCCAGATTTTGTAAGCGGTTACGCATCATTTTGTGATAATCTCGACCTAACGCATAACGAGAAATATAGGCCGCAGTCCGATCCTCCAAGATCTGATTCATTTGCGAGGAAGATTCCGATTGATAATCCATGCGCACTGAAATAACCCTTACCGTTCCTTCCTGTAATAATTCAGGACGACTGCGCTTAAGTCCATGCCGCTGCATATAATCCATCTCTCCCTGAAACCCCTTGGCTATCCAGTTATTCAAATGAGTTTCTGCCGCGCTTAAGTCGGTATCGGTAATACCGACTTGCTGAAAGCCCAGCTCTTTACCCCACTGTTTAATCTGTAGGCTTAGCTGGGTAAGCGCCTGAGTGCTAAGCAATGTGAATACCCATCGCAGTTAAAGCCAAACAAAACCTTAAGCGTTTCCTCGTGCCCGGGCTTGATGTTTAGGCGTACCTGAGGGTTTTCGAGTCTGATTAGACGGCCTTGACGGTCTAGGGGCACGCGGTGGTTCTGGCGGCATGGGGGGCGCAACATCTGACGCCTGAAAGCCCGCCACTTGTTCACGCCGAATAGCGGTGCCGATTAATTTCTCAACCAGACGCAGTGCGGATACTTCATCATGGGACACTAAGGATATCGCTTGACCTTCTTCCCCTGCCCTACCGGTACGCCCAATTCTATGCACATAATCAGCCGGTGAACGCGGCAATTCATAATTAACAACATGCGGAAGCAAAGCAATATCAATACCTCTCGCTGCCACATCGGTGGCAACCAAGACTCTAATTTCACCGGCTTTAAAACCAGACAGCGCACTGGTTCTGGCACCCTGACTTTTATTGCCATGAATAGCAGCCGATTTTATATCAATCTTATTAAGCTTTTCGGTTAAGCGATTAGCCCCATGTTTGGTGCTGGTAAACACCAGAACCTGCTGCCAGTTATTGGTTTTTATTAAATGACAAAGCAGCTCGGCTTTATTGGCTTTATTACATAGATAAGCAATTTGCTCCACGGTTTCTGCGGCTGTGTTGCGTGGCGCCACTTCAATTTTTACCGGATTAATCAACAAGCCTGTGGTGAGCTTACGGATTTCTTCAGAGAAGGTAGCAGAAAACAGTAAGTTCTGACGCTTTTTAGGCAGTAAGGCAATGAGCTTACGAATATCACGGATAAAGCCCATGTCTAACATACGATCGGCCTCATCCAGGACTAGGGTTTCTACTTTATCCAACTTGACTGCATTCTGGTTAACCAGATCCAGTAAACGACCGGGCGTCGCAACTAAAACATCCACACCGCCTCGTAAGCGCATCATTTGTGGATTAATCTTAACGCCGCCAAAGACCACTTCGGTTTTTAATCTGGGGTGTAAATGTGCGCCATATTGACTCACCGACTCACCGACTTGGGCTGCCAGTTCACGGGTTGGGGTTAAAATTAATACTCTAACCGGACGGTTAGTAGTGTAATGGCGTTGCGATAGACGATGCAAAATAGGTAAAGCAAAACCGGCTGTTTTACCGGTACCGGTTTGAGCGGCAGCCAACAAATCATGTCCCTCTAAAACTACCGGAATAGCTTGTAATTGTATCGGGGATGGTGTCGTATAACCGGCGTCAGCAATTGCTCTTAAGAGCGGGTCTGACAAACCGAGTTTTGAAAATGGCATGATATGGGTCTCAACTGAGGGCTGCTCTGAGAGTGGCAGCGTGATACAAAAATAAATGTCTAACTAAGAATACAGCCTAACAACAATCATCAAGCTTAACTTGTCATCGTTTATAATCAACTGTGTGTATTTAAGAGTCGTAATGGGGGGCAAAAAACACTTGTTCAATCTTGAACATGGGTTAATTGTACCATGAAGACATCTGGATCAGTACCAAATTAATTTTGCAGCCATAACAAATAATAACTGGGCAAAATAACGCCTTAGCTTGAGCGAATGTATAACATATTCATGTTTTATTTGTATTTAAGAGTGTGCTATTCTAACTTCAACTGAGTGATAACCTAAAATAATTCCATGGAAAAATATCTTGTTGGTGGTGCCGTTCGAGACCATTTACTTGGACTCCCCGTTCTAGAGAAAGATTGGGTTGTCATTGGAGAAACACCTGAGTCTATGGTCAAGCAGGGATTTCACCCTGTCGGCAAAGATTTTCCAGTCTTTCTTCATCCTAAAAGTCATGATGAATACGCACTCGCCAGAACAGAAAGAAAAACGGCTCTGGGCTATAAAGGATTTGCTGTACACGCATCTCCTGAAGTCACTCTTGAAGAAGACTTAATTCGTCGAGACCTAACGATTAATGCAATGGCAATGACGGCTCAAGGCGATATTATTGATCCTTACGGGGGGCAAAGAGATTTACAAAATAAAGTATTCCGTCATATCTCCCCCGCTTTTTCTGAAGATCCGGTGCGGATCTTGCGCCTAGCCCGTTTTGCTGCCCGCTTTGGACACCTTGGCTTTATTATCTCCAAAGAGACCCAGTCATTAATGAGATCAATGGTCGTTAGTGGCGAAGTTGATGCACTAGTTCCTGAGCGGGTTTGGGCGGAATTATTGAAAGCCTTAAAAGAACCATCACCGGCAAACTTCTTCTATACATTAAAAAACTGCTCTGCCCTTCAAAAAATCATTCCTGAGCTTGATTGCTTGTTTGGTGTTCCACAACCCGAAAAATATCACCCGGAAATAGATACGGGGATACATACCCTGCTCAGTCTTGAACAGGCGGCTCTATTATCAAATAGACCAGAAGTTAGGTTTGCGGCTTTAATGCATGACTTAGGTAAAGGACTAACCCCTAAAGAATATTGGCCCAGCCACCATGGTCACGAAAAAAATGGCTTGCCGGTGCTCGAAGGTTTATGTGTCCGCTTACGAATACCTAATACCTTTAAGTCTCTGGCAATGCTAGTAATGCAGTATCATACTCATTGTCATAAGGCATTTGAATTAAAAGCCTCTACATTAACAGATATGTTGATCGCGCTAAACGCATTTAAGCCTAATAGCAGTCTGGAGGCCTTTATTTTGGCCTGCAAAGCCGATGCTAGAGGTCGAACCGGGTTTGAACAAATTGTTTACCCACAAGCCGATTTACTGACCCTCGCAGCAACCACAGGAGCTACCATAGACACGTCCACTGTTTTAAATGGCAAACTACAAGGGGCAGATATTGGTATAGCACTACGCGAGTTACGTATTAAAGCGGTTGCCAAGGTTATCAATCAGCATAAACCTATGTAAAATACACTTATTTTTAATTAAACCCACTAAGCACATGCCTTCATTTGACATTATTTCTGAATTTGATACCCACGAAGTTAAAAACGCTGTTGATCAAGCGACCAAAGAAGTCACCACTCGTTTTGATTTTAAAGGCTCAAACTCTAGTTTTGAACTCACTGATGACAAATTAGTGATGATTTCTGAATCTACTTTTCAATTACAGCAAATGTTCAGTGTGGTTTGTTCAAAACTAAGCCGACGCGGCGTTGATGTGGGCTGTATGGATGTGGGGGAAGCCAAAGGCAGTGGCAAAATGATGCGCCAGGAGATCACTCTTAAACAGGGTCTGGATTCTTTACTGGCTAAAAAAATCGTCAAACTGATTAAAGATAAAAAACTTAAAGTACAAGTAGCTATTCAGGGTGATAAAGTCCGTGTTACCGGCAAAAAACGCGATGACCTGCAAGAAGTTATCCAAATGTTAAGAGATGAAAAACTTGAAATGCCTTTACAGTATGATAACTTTAGAGATTAAACTTTTTTAGTCTGCTGGTAAATAAAATAGCCAATCAGAGTTGCACTCAGCCAAACAGCTACTAGTGGACCCACAACCCCGTCATAATGGCTTACCCAATACTGATAGGGAGAGCTAAAATCAGTATTGAATAGCTTTTTGCTCATTTTAATTTGCCACACCCAACTCGTATGACAGCCTATACATAGGCCTAAGCTGACATCAACTTGTGTTCTTAAAACACCTAAAAATACGCCGACCATCAGCAAAGCAACCAATGCGCTCAAGTGCGATGGATCTACTACGTTTCTAAACGCTTCACCCAATAAACTGAAACCACTGAGTAAAGTAACATCCTGGATTAATGGGTCCGCTTTAGCGCTCAAGAAATGTAGGCCAGCGAAATAAAGTGAAGTTATCAAGATTGCAATAGCAACCGGTAACTTCTTTTTTAAGCCTACCAACACAATCCCTCTAAATAAAGACTCTTCAATCAATCCGATTAATAAGGCGACCCCTAAATTAAGCACCATATATCGAACTAATAAGAAAGGTGTCCAGTGCTGGGTTTCATCAATTACATTGATGTTGAGAAAGTATAGGACAATAAATACGGGTATCAATATGATAAGACCTAACCCAAATCCTTGTCCAAGTTGCTTAAAAAAAATGCCTCGTGAGGCATAACCTAATTCAGCTTTACTAATCTTTAAGTAAGCCGTAAAGGGAATGATACTTAGCAAAAGTAATAATTGAGTGACTCTGGTAATGACTTGTCGATAAACGCTGGAATCTTCAAAACCGATGACTACAAAGTAAGCGATGATGGCCGATAAAGATAATGCGACAAGTAAAACGAACAGCGGCACTAAAGCATAATAAATAGAGCGCATTACATGAGCTCCTTAGTGGATTTTAAAGAAGGCACTCCAAAATCACCCCATAACATTTGCACCGCCGCCAACGCTGCTAAAGAAGCGGTTTCTGTTCTCAAGATACGACTACCCATACGAACCGGAATAAACCCAGACGCCTTGGCTAAAACCCGCTCTGCGTCAGAGAACCCGCCTTCCGGCCCTGTTAATAAGGTCACCTGATTATCTATAGGGGCAAGATCCGCTAAGGTGCTTTCTGCATAAGGATCAAGAAAAACTTTTAAGCCTTGTTGCTTATTAATCCATTCTGATAAAGATTCTATTTCTGATAATTCAGGCAAACTCGTTCTTCCGCTTTGTTCAGCTGCGTGCTGTACTATCTTTTCCCAATGGATTAAGCGTTGAGATTTCTTTTCACCTTTAAATTGTACCTGGCAACGCTCAGTGATTAATGGCGTCATAAAGTTGACGCCAAGTTCAACCGCTTTCTGCACAGAAAAATCCATTCTGTCACCTCTTGCAATTCCTAACCCTAATGTCACTAATAGCGGTGATTCCACACTACGCTCCATCCATTGACTTAGGCTAATCAATACGGTTTTTCGACTGACTTCAACAAGCGTACCTAAGTATTCACCACCTGTTCCATTAAATAAAATAATCTCGGCATCCTTTTTTAGTCGCAAAACGGTTCTTACATAATGACCGTATTCTTCATCTAGCTCTAGGGTCTTACCGACCGTTAAGGGAATAGCAGTATATAATCTGGAAATTCGCATATTAATCTTTGACAGCTAGTTGTATGCCATCCCAAGCAACCTCTACCAACATCAGCAATTGCTCTTCAGTGATAATATAAGGCGGCATAAAATAAATAACATTACCTAATGGGCGGAGTAAGACACCTTTAGATAATGCGTATTGATAAACCCGTTGACCTCGCCGCTCTTGCCAGGGATAAGGCTCTTGAGTGTGTTTGTTTTTAACCATTTCGATAGCGACTATCATTCCTGTTTGCCTGACTTCAGACACATGCGGATGCTCATTAAATCGAGCGGCTATTTTAGCCATAAAGGCTGCTAGCTGACTATTATTCTCTAAAATGGGTTGTTGCTGAAAAATCTCTAGCGTTGCTAGACCTGCTCTACAAGACAAGGCATTACCGGTGTAGCTGTGTGAATGTAAAAAGGCAGTTAAGTTTTGATAATCATCATAGAAGGCTTGATAAACTTGCTCCGTTGTTAATACAGCGGATAAAGGTAAATACCCGCCTGTTAAACCTTTTGATAGGCACATAAAATCAGGGCTGATCGCAGCTTGTTCACAAGCAAATAAAGTCCCGGTGCGTCCAAAGCCCACTGCAATCTCATCTGCAATTAAATGTATATTGTATTTGTCGCAAGCTGCCCGCAGTAATTTTAGGTAAACAGGATCATACATGCGCATACTACCTGCACATTGAACCAATGGCTCAATAATGACGGCACAAGCGGTTTCAGCATGGCGTTGTAATACCTGCTCCATTAATGCAAACCGGCGAATAGAATAATCTGCCCATGACTCACCGGGCTCACGGTAATAACAATCAGGCCCCGGCACGGTAATAACATTCATTAATAGAGGCGCGTAGGTTTCTTTATACAAAGCGACGTTTCCAACCGCTAAGGCGCCTAAGGTCTCACCGTGATAACTATTTTCGAGGGTGATAAATTTAGTTTTCTGGGTTTGACCTTTATTACGCCAATAATGAAAACTCATTTTGAGAGCCACTTCAACTGCTGCCGAACCATTGTCTGCATAAAAACAACGGGTGAGTCCTTTGGGGCTCAGAGCAACCAGTGTTTCAGCTAATTTAATGGCAGGTTCATGAGTAAAGCCAGCGAAAATAACCTGCTCTAAAGTATCTAATTGATCCTTTAAAGCGGCATTGATATGAGGATTGGCGTGACCAAACAGATTAACCCACCAAGAACTAATCGCATCCAGATAACGATTACCCTCAATATCTTCCAGCCAAACGCCCTGACCTTTCTTTATTGGGATAATCGGTAAGTTTTCATGATCCTTCATTTGTGTACAAGGATGCCACAACACCGAATGATCGCGCTCAGCAAGTGTCTGGTTAGTCTTAGACATTAATCGCTGATATTAAACAACAGTGACAGACTAATTTACGACTATTACGAGCCTTCATCAGCTTCACTTAATATTTAATCTTTCCAAAATGGCAAGCGTGGGCACAGACTGGTTCATTGTATAAAAATGTAAACCCGGAGCGCCATTATCTAAAAGTCGCTGACAAAGAGTACTGACCAAATCCAACCCGAAAGCCTGTACTGATGCTCTGTCATCACCAAAACCCTCCAAGCGTTTTCTCATCCATCGAGGAATATCTGCTCCACACATTTCTGAAAAACGAAATAGCTGTGTGTACTGGGTAATTGGCATAATACCGGGGACGATAGGAATAGTTATGCCATTCTTCTCACAGTTATCGATAAAATAAAAGTAAGCATCGGCATTATAAAAATACTGTGTAATGGCGGCATTAGCACCTGCATCCACCTTACGTTTAAAGTTTTTAAAATCTTCCGCTGCACTCGTCGCTTGAGGGTGAACTTCGGGATAAGCCGCCACATGAATCTGGAAATAGTCTCCTGTTTCTTGACGGATAAAATCTACTAATTCATTTGCATAACGGAATTCACCCGCCGAAAGCATCCCAGAAGGCAAGTCACCTCTTAAAGCAACAATCTTGGCTATCCCTTTATCCTGATAATTTTTAAGAATAGCCCTAATGTTATCTTTGGTAGAAGCCACACAAGACAAATGCGGCGCAGCAGCAACACCCTGTGATTGTATATCAATCACTGTATCTAGTGTCTTGTCACGAGTAGAACCGCCAGCACCGAAAGTCACAGAAAAGAAATCTGGATTAAGCTTTGCTAACTGGGCGTGTACTACGTGTAAACTGATCGCACCTTCTTCAGTTTTAGGCGGGTAAAACTCGAAACTAAACAACTGGGGGTGTTTTGTTTGTGATTGCATGTTGATCTCGCTAACGGGGATAACAGTTCACTCCCTATGAACTTGATGAAAACTTGATTGCCATAAAAACACAGTAATTGGGTTTTTATGGCTTTTAATCTGCAAGCTTAACTGGTCTGAGATAAATCAATAACGGTAATGATCGGCTTTATAAGGTCCTTCAACAGGCACATTGATATACTTGGCTTGTGCCTCTGTTAAAGTCGTTAACTTAACACCAATTTGTTGTAAGTGTGATCTGGCTACTTTCTCATCTAATATCTTAGGCAAGATATAAACTTTATTTTCGTAACTGGCCGCATTTTTCCATAATTCTATTTGCGCTAAGACTTGGTTGCAAAAAGAATTAGACATGACAAAACTGGGGTGACCTGTCGCACAACCTAAATTCACTAACCGTCCTTCGGCTAAGACAATCAAACGTTTGCCATCAGGAAAGATAACATGATCCACTTGTGGCTTAATGTTTTCCCACTCATACTGACGTAAAGAAGCAATTTCAATTTCAGCATCAAAATGACCAATGTTGCAAACAATGGCTTGATCTCTCATGGCCAACATATGCTCATGAGTGATAATACTAAAATTACCTGTTGCTGTAACAAAAATATTAGCGATTGGCGCCGCTTCTTCCATCGTCACGACGCGATAACCTTCCATCGCGGCTTGCAGTGCACAAATAGGATCGATTTCAGTAATCAGAACCGTTGCACCTAAGCCACGTAAGGACTGGGCACAGCCTTTGCCGACATCACCATAACCACAGACCACTGCTATTTTACCGGCGATCATCACGTCAGTCGCACGCTTGATACCATCCACTAACGATTCACGGCAGCCATACAAATTGTCGAATTTTGATTTAGTAACTGAATCATTGACATTAAATGCAGGTACTTTTAAAGTGCCTTTGGCCACCATTTCATACAGACGTAATACACCGGTTGTCGTTTCTTCTGACAAACCTTTAACATCGGCCATTAACTCTGGATATTTATCATGCATCATGGTGGTTAAGTCGCCACCATCATCCAGAATCATATTGGGACGCCAGCCATTAGATCCTTCAATTGTCTGAGCAATACACCACTCTGCTTCTTCTTCAGTTTCACCTTTCCAGGCGAAAACAGGAATACCGACTGCTGCAATAGCTGCTGCAGCGTGGTCTTGAGTAGAGAAGATATTGCATGATGACCAACGAACCTCAGCACCTAAAGCAGTTAATGTTTCAATTAGCACTGCCGTTTGAATCGTCATGTGTAAACAACCGGCAATACGCGCACCTTTTAGCGGTTGCTCTTGACCATATTCTTCACGTAATGCCATCAAGCCAGGCATTTCTGTTTCAGCAATATTAATTTCTTTACGGCCCCATACTGCCAATGCGATATCAGCAACTTTATAATCTGGTTGGCTCATTCTATTTCCTTGTTAATTTAATATTTTAAAGGCCAGCAGCATCTTTCAATGCATCTACTTTGTCAGTTTTTTCCCAACTAAATGAGGCTTCGGTACGACCAAAATGGCCATAAGAGGCCGTCAGTTGATAAATAGGCCTCAACAAGTCGAGCATATTGATTAAGCCTTTAGGTCTTAAATCAAAGTTATCCCTGACAATCTGCACTAAACGATCTTCACTCAGTTTACTGGTACCAAAAGTTTCTACCGTAATAGAAGTCGGCTCTGCAACACCAATCGCATAAGATACCTGGATTTCGCAACGCTCTGCTAAACCAGCTGCCACAATGTTCTTAGCAACATAACGCGCCATATAGGCTGCTGAACGATCCACCTTTGAAGGATCTTTTCCAGAGAAGGCACCACCCCCGTGTCTTGCCATACCACCGTATGAATCTACAATAATTTTACGACCTGTCAAGCCACAATCACCTACAGGACCGCCAATAATAAATTGACCTGTTGGGTTAATAAAATATTTAGTGTCTTTATGTAACCATTCTTTAGGCAAAACCGGCAGGATAATTTCATCCATGACGGCTTCGTGTAACGCTTTATTACCAATTTCAGGTGAATGCTGAGTCGATAAAACCACGGCATCAATAGCAACCGGTTTATTGTTCTCATATCTAAAAGTGATCTGGCTCTTTGCGTCTGGACGTAACCAGGGCAGAGTTTTATTTTTACGCACTTCTGACTGGCGTTTAACCAATAAATGAGAATAGGTAATCGGAGCGGGCATCAGCACCTCTGTTTCGTTACTCGCGTACCCAAACATCAAGCCTTGATCCCCTGCACCTTGCTCATGATCCCCAGCTTCATCAACACCCATCGCAATATCAGCGGATTGTTTACCAATCGCATTTAATACTGCACAACTGTTACCATCAAAACCAATTTCACCATGATCATAACCGATATCACAGACTACTTTTCTAACTAAAGCTTCCAAATCAACCCAGGCACTGGTAGTCACTTCACCTGCAAGAACGACCATACCTGTTTTAACCAATGTTTCACAGGCCACCCGTGATCGTGGGTCTTGCTCTAATAAAGCATCAAGTACTGCATCAGAGATTTGGTCAGCGACCTTATCGGGATGCCCTTCTGAAACTGACTCTGATGTAAAGCTGAAATTATTGCTCATGTCACCACCTTTTTTAATGTAAAAGCTAAATACAAAAAAGGCTGCAAAAGCAGCCTCTTTATTTGAATGGTGGGCCCTGTAGGACTTGAACCTACGACCTGCCGATTATGAGTCGGACGCTCTAACCAACTGAGCTAAGGGCCCTTATTATTTATTCACCGTCCAGAAAACATCTCAACTGCTCTGATCTGGAAGGGTGCCTTAACTTTCTTAAGGCTTTGGCTTCAATTTGACGAATACGTTCCCGAGTAACGTCAAACTGTTTGCCTACTTCTTCTAAGGTATGGTCAGTATTCATGTTAATACCAAAACGCATACGTAAAACTTTTGCTTCTCTAGCCGTTAATCCAGCCAACACATTTTGTGTTGATTCACGTAAACCGGCTATAGTAGCAGCTTCGACAGGCGATAATACCTTAGCATCCTCTATGAAATCGCCCAAATGAGAGTCTTCATCATCACCAATAGGTGTTTCCATAGAAATAGGCTCTTTAGCAATTTTCAACACTTTACGAACCTTTTCTTCTGGCATTTCCATACGCTCAGCTAATTCGTCAGGGGTTGCTTCACGTCCCATTTCTTGCAAAATCTGACGGGAAATCCGATTCAATTTATTAATGGTTTCGATCATGTGTACAGGAATACGAATAGTCCTGGCTTGATCAGCAATTGACCGTGTAATTGCTTGCCTAATCCACCATGTCGCATAAGTAGAAAACTTGTAACCACGTCGGTATTCAAACTTATCTACTGCCTTCATCAGGCCAATATTGCCTTCCTGAATCAAATCTAGAAACTGCAAACCGCGATTAGTATATTTTTTAGCGATAGAAATAACAAGCCTCAAATTAGCCTCAATCATTTCTTTTTTTGCACGCCTTGCTTTGGCTTCGCTGATTGACATACGACGATTAATGTCCTTAAGACCACTAATAGTCAAGCCATATTCTGCTTCAGTTTCGACCAATGCTTTTTGAGCCTTTCTTAACTCTTTTTCCCGTAGCCTCAAGGTCTCAGAATAACTATGCCCACCATTCAAATGATTATCCAACCACTCAGAATTGGATTCATTTTCAGTAAATGAAGCAATAAACTCTTTACGCGACATAGCTGCATCTTTAACAAAGATATCAAGAATCAGCTTTTCTTGTTCACGTACAGCCGCTACGCCATTAGGTATAATGTTTGTCAATTTTTTCAAGTACTGCGGTGTCCACTTAAACCCCATGAACAACTCAGCTAATACTTCAAACGCTTTTTCCGTTTTATCACTTGTGTAGCCATATTTTTTTATAGCCGTTGAAGCGACTTTCAATTGTTTTCTTAGCGCTTCAACTTTTTCTTGAACTTCTTCATGGTTAACACCTTTCAACTCATCCTCAACCGCTGCGACCTCTTCGATATTATCACTCAGAGGTAATGTGGCCACTAACTCATCGGCATCACTTAAATCAACAAAGCCAGAAATTAAATCAACAAGGCGAATTCCACCTTCTTCACTCGATATATTATCAAATGAATTCAAAAAATCTTGAACAACAAAACAAGATCTGGAGATAGACCTTACCAGTTGTTGCTGTCCTTCTTCAATACGCTTAGCGATTTTTAGCTCATCAGCCCTTGTCAGCAATTCTACCGAACCCATTTCACGCATATACATGCGTACCGGATCTGTGGTTCTGCCAAACTCACTATCAACAGACGCAAGCGCAGCCACTTCTTCTGCATCTTCATCATCTGTAGTAACCGCTGCTGAGTCAGTAATGAGTGAGTCTTCATCAGGTGCCGATTCGTAAACCTGAATACCCATCTCATTCATCATGCTAATGATGTCTTCAATTTGCTCAGGATCAACAATATCACTGGGCAAATGATCATTAACTTCGGCGTAAGTCAGGTACCCCTGCATTTTGCCTTTAGCTATCAATTGTTTGAGTTGAGACTGTTGCTGTTCTTGATTCATCATTTACTCACTAAATAATCCGCTTAGCATGACTCTATTTAACGGGTGATTATACTACAGTATTTTAACAAAAAATTAAATTATTTCATAGTCAACATATTAACCAGTGCCGTTTGTTCTTGCGCATCCAAGCCGTGGCTCCGCGCTTTAGCTTCTAATCGCGTAATACTCGCGTCACGCGCCTGCTTAAGTAAGCTATCTAAAGCATCAGAAAAAACGGTTTCTATTTTATCTTCGTCCATATAAACATCCAGTAACGCCAAGGACGTCACTATCTTTTCCTCTGGCGTATCACGATAATGCTCTATCAACACTGCGGTATTGACTGACTTTTTATCTAAAATGATACCCAGAATACTCTTGAACAACTCAATACCGCGAAATTCCAAGCCAGTCCAATCAATGTCTTTTTGCTCCACAACCTCGGCTAACGCAGGATGCTGTAATAACAAAGCAATGGCAACACGCACAGACGACAGCCGATTAAACGCTTGTTGATGGGACTTATTCAAGCTTACTTGCTGCGCAATAAATTTATTATCAGCACCACTCAAAGAGGCCATACCGGATAAATCCTGAAGACGAGAAAACATCATTTCCCTGAACGTACCCTCTGGCAAGCGCTCCAAATAAGGCCTCGCCTTACTAATCAACTGAGACCTTCCTTCTACCTCTGAAAGATTCAACCCATTAGTAACATAATCAAAAAAATATTCTGACAACGCTTGAGCAGACTGCATTCGCTGCACAAATCCCTCGACACCCTCCTCACGCACCAGCGAATCAGGATCATGCTGGGTCGGCAAAATCATGATGCGACAAGAGCGACCTTCTTTTAAGCTTGAGAACGCAGATTCCATAACCCGCCAAGCCGCTTCACGCCCCGCCCTATCACCATCAAAACAAAACACCAGTTCAGATGAAAAGCGAAATAATAAATCAATATGTGCTTGAGATGTCGCCGTCCCTAAAGCAGCAACAGCATAATAAATCCCATACTGAGCCAGAGCGATAACATCCATATAGCCCTCAACAATCACTATTCGCTGCGGCTTTGAGTTTTTAGCCAGAAGCTCGTATAAACCATAAACCTCCTTGCCTTTATGAAACACCGGAGTCTCAGGTGAATTCAAATATTTTGGCAGCGAATCATCTAGAACTCGCCCTCCAAAACCTACAATATGAGAACGCTTATCTCGAATAGGAAATATAATTCGAGAGCGGAATCGATCATAAGCCTGACCATCTTCCTTGACAACTAACAGCCCCGCCTCAATCAATAGCTTTTGACTAAAACGCTCGGACAAAACACTCCACTTATCTGGCGCATAGCCCAGTAAAAAGTCTCTGGCAATCGCCCCCTTAACTTGCCTGGATTTAAGATACTGAATAGCCTTAGGTGTTACCCGCAACTGCTCCACATAAAAAGCAGCCACCTGCTCCAACACCTGATAAAGACTACTTAAATCTTCTTTCTTTGAAGTATCTACAAGAGAAGTAGCCTGCTCTCTCCGCACACTAAGACCAGCAAAAGCAGCTAAATCCTCAACCGCCTCGACAAAATCAAGATGATTAAAATCCATCAAGAAACTAATCGCATTCCCACTGGCACCGCAACCAAAGCAATGAAAAAACTGCTTATTGCGATTAACAGAGAAACTAGGCGATTTTTCTACGTGGAAAGGGCAACGGGCCACATAATTTGCACCCGTTTTCTTTAGAGGAACATGCGAATCGATTAAATCGACTATATCAACTCGCACCAAAAGCTCATCAATAAACTCTTTAGAAATTCTACCGGACACTTTACCCGGACCCAAAAAGTTACCCAGCTAGCGCTGCCTTAATCTTGACACTGACCACAGACATGTCGGCTCGACCTTGCATTTTTGCTTTTAACAAAGCCATGACCTTACCCATATCTTTAATCGACTCAGCACCCGACTCAGCCACTGCCTCGCTGACCATCGCATCTATTTCCTGCTCAGTTAGCGCTTGAGGCAAAAAATCCTGAATGACAAGAATTTCAGCTTCTTCAATGGCAACCAGGTCATCCCTGCCTGCTTCTGCAAATAGCCTTATGGACTCACGACGCTGCTTCAGCATCTTATCAAGGGTCAATAGGGTTCGCTCATTATCAAGCTGAATACGCTCATCAACTTCAATCTGTTTTATCGCAGACAAAATTAAACGAATCACACCTAATCTTGCTTTATCGCCCCCCTTCATAGAGGCTTTCATATCTTCCTTGATACGATCCGTTAACAAATCCATCACATTAACCTAATGTTAAAGTACTGGACGTCCACGACGTAGGTTTTTTAATGCATAACGTTCACGAGCTAATTTCTTCAAGTGACGTTTAACTGCTGCTGCACCTTTACGCTTACGCTCTGCAGTTGGTTTTTCATAAAACTCACGGCGACGCACTTCTGCTAGGACACCTGCTTTTTCACAAGCACGTTTAAAACGACGGATTGCAATATCAAATGGTTCGTTTTCTTTAATTTTTACTGACGGCATTATATGATTCCAATTATGTTAATATTGTGTGTATAAGGACATTTACTATCCACTGAACAAACAGAACCCTTAATTATACATTCACTTTCCAATTTTTCAAAAATCAATGTACGTTTTAGGCATAGAAACTTCCTGCGATGAAACAGGTGTCGCCATTTATCATGCAAATAAAGGTTTAATTGCACACAATTTATACAGTCAGGTCGACATGCACAGTGAATATGGCGGGGTAGTTCCAGAACTCGCCTCCCGTGACCATATTCGTAAATTAGTGCCGCTCATCAAACAAACGTTACTCGATAGTCAGCTTAATAGCTCGGATATTAATGGCATTGCTTATACGGCTGGCCCAGGGCTTATGGGCGCTCTATTGGTTGGAGCCGCCACCGCCAGAAGCCTAGCATGGACATGGCAAATTCCGGCTATTGCAGTACATCACATGGAAGGCCACTTACTTGCACCCATGCTTGAACCCAACCCCCCCGAATTTCCTTTTATCGCCTTATTAATCTCAGGTGGCCACACTCAAATCGTCAAAGTTGAAAACATCGGGCATTATGAATTATTAGGCCAGTCACTGGATGACGCTGCGGGTGAGGCTTTTGATAAAACCGCAAAAATGCTTGACTTAGGCTATCCAGGAGGCTCTAAATTATCTGCACTGGCTGAGCAAGGCACACCGCTAATTAAATTCCCACGCCCGATGACCGACAGGCCAGGTCTGGATTTTAGCTTTAGCGGATTAAAAACATTCGCACTGAACACTATTAATGCCTCTGAAAAAACAATGCAAGACAAAGCGAATATTGCCGCCTCCTTTCAAGAGGCGGTTGCGGATACACTGAGCATTAAATGCAAACGGGCATTACAACAAACAGGCCTAAAAAGACTTATCGTTGCTGGAGGCGTTAGCGCTAACAAAAAGATTAGAGCATCCTTAACCGAAATGGCACAAAAAGAACACGTTCAAATTTATTTCCCACGCCTGGAGTTTTGCACAGACAATGGCGCAATGATCGCTTATGCAGGATGCCAACGCTTACTGGCTGGAAATCAGCAAAGCTTAGAGATTTTTGCCCGTCCACGTTGGCCCATGAATGAACTAATCCAAGCTTAAGTCAGTGAATTAATTCACCGACTTAATTTTTAGTTTGCATTTAGTAGGTATTCATCCCTTTTAATGCCTTGAGGTGGGTTAAATAGTCACCGGATTCTATTTGCATTAGCTTCGACACATCATGATTGAAAACATAAACCCACGCTGTAACACTGCCACCGCCAAAAAGTGAAATCCGGAGTTTTTTTCTTATATATTCGGATGACTCAGGATACTGATCCGTACACTCTTCATACTCATCTAACTCAGCTAATACAAGTTCGCTGTCGGGTATTTTATATAACTCGCCATAAACCTTATCATTTGGGTTGTCAGTTTCGATTGCACCCGGATAACCATTAACTGCGTATAACTTGCCCTGCATATAACCATCAGAAACATATTCGCAACCACAGGCTAACATACGAGACATGCTCGTGGCGGTTTCCTTGCGTAAAGTTCCATATACAAAAATGAACTCAATAGCCACTACGGGAACAAATGACATGGAATTTTACACCGCTAGGAGGCTGTCCGAAAACAGGTCATGGACTACACCCCCCTTACTGCTCCCCAAAATTGCTTCAGCCTTAATACCTTCAGCCCATAGCTCTAATAGATCACCAAACATAACTTTAATCTCCTGCAAATCATCCACTTCGGGAATTACGATAGCGTAGTTTTTCTTTATCTTCGATGCTTTTATAGGCTTTATGGTGTAGCATATACTCAACTAAATTGCTCAGTTGATACCATTCATAAAGACATAGATCTTCGATCGTTTAAACTTGTCTATTCCCAGCCTATGTTTTAAGTTTTCATGGCTTGGACGAGATTGTTGGACGCAAAGTCCTCAATGCTGAAGACACACTAAAACAGATGTAACATTTCAAAACGGGGAATGATGAAATGAGACTGACAAAACAACAATCAACCTTAATTACTCAGACTGTTATCCGCTTAGCCGGGGCTGAATCGGCTGTTTATTTATTTGGCTCAAGACTAAACGATCACGCTAAGGGTGGAGATATCGATTTATTAATTGAATCCGATATGCATCTATCCTTAATAAATAGAGCACAAATTAAAATGGAACTCGAAGCAAAAATCGGTTTACCCGTTGACATCGTTGCAAAAACTCGTGGTAGTGTAACATCCTCTTTTCAAAATATTGCCATAGCACAGTCGATTCAATTGGAGATGTAATTGAACTTAACACGCCTTGATTCAGAAAAACTACACTTAGCAGAGCTCTTAGAAGCAATACAACGTTGCGTTTACTTTCTGGATGCGTCTAGTCGTAAACTAACATGGCCATTGAAGGGAGACTTCCTAAAAACGCAAAAGAAAAATGTTGTGCTATTTGAAGCAATGGCCGCAATAACTCACCGTTCGCTTATTTTTTAAGGCAGTTCGGAAGATTGAGACTATTTATTCGAAAAAATAAGGCAAAAACATTATATTTCAATTTCTAATATCATTTTTTTAGATATAAGGCCTAGAGTTTCTGACATCAAATCATCGCTAAGCGATAGTTTTTTATAAAAGCACCAAGAAAACACTATATGTAGTGTTGTTAAACCTTCGAACCACTAGAAAAAATGAGCGAACGATGAGTATAATCGAAAGATTTGCTAAATTGCAAAATACACTGGGTGCGGCTATGCGGCATGCCTGCATTCTTTCAGGTGAACCTACCGATAGTTTTCTTAAAATACTCAGCTTTTACGAGAAAACTGGCGTACTTGAATCGGTTGAATCTTGGCAATTATGCCGTACAGCGCGTAATTTTGCCGCACATGACTACGATATTGATTATGCAGAAATTGCGGATCACTTTAATATGCTAAAGACTTTAACCCCTCTGTTATACATGACCGCAGCACGCTTTCATAAATATTGTAAGGAAGAGCTTTATATTGAAGCCAATCAAGCTGACTTCACTACAGAGTTCATGCAGATTATAAGCGCAAAACAAAATATCTCCGAGTGAGGAAATAAAACGGTTTACACCTCCAAAACTAATTCATACGAACTGTAATATGGCGTTTTTAATTGCTAGAGCAATCACAACGGACTGCTCTAGCAAGCTTTATCGTTACCAATGCTAACCGTTTACAACGTGGCTAATACAGCCGCAACCGCTTCACCCATTGCGGCAGGCGTAGGACTGATATGCACACCCAATTCTCTCAGGATAGCAACCTTTTCAGCCGCACCTTCACCCGCTGATGAAATAATCGCACCCGCATGACCCATGCGACGACCTTCGGGCGCAGTTAATCCAGCGATATAAGCGACCAATGGTTTAGTCATGTAATCTCGTGCAAAGAAACCTGCTTCAACTTCTTGAGGCCCACCGATTTCACCGATCATCAACACTACTTTAGTTTCTGGATCATTCTCAAAGTGTTCTAAAATATCCCGATGCGAGCTACCGTTGATAGGATCACCACCGATACCGACTGAGCTTGAAATACCAATGCCCAGACGCTTCATCTGATCGGCTGCTTCATAGCCTAAGGTACCTGAACGACCTACGATACCTACATTACCCTGTTTATAAATATGACCTGGCATAATACCCAACATTGACCGACCGGGGCTAATCGTACCCGCGCAATTAGGACCCGTTAATATCATACGTTCATTTTCAGGGAATCGACGCAAAAAGTTCTTTACTGTCATCATATCCTGAGTCGGAATGCCATCAGTAATGGCTACGCAGTATTTGATACCCGCATCAGCCGCTTCCATAATTGAGTCAGCAGCAAAAGCAGGCGGTACAAAAATAATACTGGCTTCAGCGCCGACTTCATTCACCGCTTCTTTAACAGTGTTAAAAACAGGTAATCCCAAATGAGTTTGCCCGCCTTTACCGGGTGTAACACCGCCCACTACTTTTGAACCGTAATTAATCATGTCCTGTGCATGAAAACTACCGATTTTACCGGTAAAGCCTTGCACAATAATACGGGTTGTTTCATTAATAAAAATGGCCATTTAAATTTCTCCCGCCGCTTCTTTTGCAACGACTTCATTACGGGCTTGCACTGCTTTTTCTGCGGCTTCAGCCAAGGTGTCTGCGGTTATGATAGGTAAGCCGCTTTCTTTGATAATACGCTGACCTTCTTCTACGTTAGTGCCCGATAAACGCACAATCAATGGCACTTTCATATCAATTTTCCTAACGGCTTGCACAACACCTTCTGCAATCCAGTCGCAACGGTTGATCCCTGCAAAAATATTAACCAACATGGCTTTAACACCCTTATCGGCCAACACTAAACGAAACGCTTTTTCAGTTCGCTCTGCAGAAGCACCACCGCCCACATCCAGGAAGTTAGCGGGTTCACCACCCGCTAATTTGATCATATCCATGGTCGCCATCGCCAAGCCAGCGCCATTGATCATACAACCAATATCACCGTCTAAGCCGACATAACTTAAACCACGGTCGGCTGCGGCCATTTCACGGGGATCTTCCTGGGTTTTATCACGCAATTCAGAAATCTTCAATTGTCTAAATAAGGCATTGTCATCAAAGCCCATCTTGGCATCCAAAGCGACTAATTGACCACTACCCGTAACAACCAATGGGTTGATTTCTAACATGCTAACATCAAGAGCGCGTAAAGCCTGATAGCAACCTCTGATGGTTTTAACCGCATGACTCATTATTTCTGTGTCTAACCCTAGGGCAAAAGCCATTTCACGGGCTTGGTAATCTTGTAAACCCACTGCAGGTTCTATATAGATTTTAGTAATTGCCTCGGGATGAGTCAGTGCTAACTCTTCGATATCCATACCCCCTTGAGCAGAGCCGACCATTACAATCCGTTCTGAACTACGATCCACTAAAAAGCAAAAATATAACTCTTTAACAATGTCTGTACCGGCTTCAACATAAAGCCTTGAACAGACCTTACCCGCTGAGCCAGTTTGATGCGTCACCAAGCGTTTACCTAATAAAAAACTAGCCGCTGCTTCAACTTCATCATGCGTTTTACAAATCTTAATGCCACCCGCTTTACCCCGCGCACCCGAATGAATTTGAGCCTTTACTGCCCAAACATGACCACCGATTTCCCTTGCACGTTGGACGGCATCCGCTGAACTATAGGCCAAACCACCTTCAGCGATCTTAATGCCATAACCGCTTAAAATATCTTTCGCTTGATACTCGTGAATATCCACAGCAACTCTCTTCTTTAAATTTATATTTAGATGAAAGGAATAAGATTAAAGCCCCTATCATGGCCTTTAATCTTATGACCTACTAGTTAGTTTTTGCAGCGATTGCCTCAGCTGCTTTTACTACATTATTAGCCATTTTTTCAGAAGCCGCATCAATGAGTCGGCCATCTAAGGCTGCTGCACCTTTGCCTTGGGCAGCGGCTTCTTGCAGCGCCACTAAAATACGCTTGGCTTTTTCGACTTCAGCGGCTGGCGGCGTAAACACTTCATTGGCTAACTCAACCTGAGTAGGATGAATCGCCCACTTACCTTCACATCCCAACGCGGCGGCACGACGTGCAGCGGCTTTATAACCCTCTGGATCTTTAAAATCACCAAAAGGGCCATCAATCGGACGCAAGCCAAACGCACGACAAGCCACCGTCATCCGACTAATCGCTGCGTGCCATTGATCACCCGGATAATCTGGATTTAAGCCGCCAATATTGGTGGTTCTAGCACGATTACTGGCTGCATAATCTGCCACACCAAAATGTAACGCCTCCAAACGACCTGAGGCACCATTGCGGGCGATATCTTCGACATTCGCCATGCCTAGAGCCGTTTCAATCAAGGCTTCAATGCCAATTTTATTTTTCAGGCCTTGTTGCATTTCCAATTGGTTCAACATGGCTTCAACCATATAAACATCGGCATACACGCCTACTTTAGGAATCAAAACAGTGTCCAGTTTTGCCCCGCACTGTTCAACGAGATCAACCACGTCTCGTACCATATATTGAGTATCTAAGCCATTGATACGCACAGAAATAGTCACGCCATGACCTTTCCAGTCCAAATCGTTAATCGCTTCGATAATATTCTTTCTGGCGCGTAACTTATCATCAGGCGCGACGGCATCTTCAAGATCAAGAAAAATAAAGTCAGCACCGCTCTTCATCGCCTTTTCAAACATCTCCGGACTTGAGCCCGGAACCGCTAACTCACAACGCTGTACACGTTGAACTGACGCTGTATATAAAGTGTGGCTCATTTTACCTTCCTAATTACATTGGTATTAAAGTATTGATGTTTCTTGCTGCTCTTAAAGCCAAGCATGATTCGCTAGAAACAAATAAATCGCCCATTCTACTTTCAGTGTCACTAAAGTCAATTGTTAACGTATACTTTTTGACTTAAAGTGATAATCAAATGTTGCTGATTGATCATGCCTATGTCATTATTGCCAGTTTTTTGGGTATTTAACTTATATCCTAAAGTCCAGAATCTTTCATTCAACCCTTTAATAAATTAAGAGGCAACTCCATGGCTGGTCGTAACCACCTATATATTCCAGGCCCTACTAACGTGCCTAATGAAATTCTGAACGCGATGCACATTCCTATGGAAGATCATCGCTCTCCTGTTTTCCCTAAGTTACTGACACCTCTTTTACAAGATCTAAAGAAAATCTTCAGAACAGAAACAGGACAAGCTTTTATTTTTCCTGCGACCGGGACTGCTGGTTGGGAGATTGCGTTAACCAATACCTTAAATCCAGGTGACAAAGTTTTAATTTATCGCTTTGGTCAATTTAGTCATCTATGGGGTGAAATGGCCAGACGTTTAGGTCTTGATGTTGAAATTCATCAAGAAACCTGGGGCAAAGGGATTCCCCTTGACCGTTTGGAAGCGCGTCTAAAGGAAGATACTCAACACGAGATTAAAGCGGTTTTAGCAACTCACAATGAAACAGCGACCGGTGTGACCAGTGATATTGCCGGGGTTAGAAAAGCGCTAGATGCAAGCAGTCATCCCGCACTGTTATTCGTTGATGGCGTAAGCTCGATTGCCAGTCTTGATTTTCGTATGGACGAATGGGGTGTTGATGGGGCAATCAGTGGCTCTCAAAAAGGTTTTATGATGCCAGCAGGCGGTGCGTTTTTAGCGTTTAGTCAAAAAGCTTTAAAAGCCACTGAAACGGCTACTTTCCCACGTTGCTTTCTGGATTTAAGAGATCAGATGACCAGCAACAAAGATGGCTATACACCTTACACGCCTGCTCTGCCTATTTTATACGGCTTACGTAAAGCACTGGATATGTTGCTTGAAGAAGGCTTGGAAAATGTCTATGCCCGTCACTTCCGTTTAGCAGAAGGCACCCGTAAAGCTGTTGCAGCGTGGGGCTTAAAAATATGTGCTCAACCCGGCTTTGAATCTGACACAGTGACAGCCATCATGGTACCTGAAGACAAAGATGCACGGGATGTGATTAGCACGGCCTTTAACAAATACAATATTTCGTTAGGCGGTGGACTGTCAGAACTCGCGGGCAAAGCCTTCCGTATTGGGCATGTCGGCGATATGAATGACGTGTCCATACTAGGTGCAATTGCCGGTGTTGAAATGGCGTTACTAGACAATGGTTTTGACATAATACCCGGCAGCGGTGTGGCGGCTGCGATAGAGTATTATCGCGCGACGGCTAAGTAAATATAACATCTCGCAATAGAAAATCTAGCGTAGCCTGCTTTCTTGAGTTGCGCTAGATTTAACCGATCATCTGGAGGACATTCAATGAGTAAACCAAAAGTCGTTGTTACCCGCAAATGGCCTGCTGAAGTTGAAGCACAGGTAAAAGACCTTTACGATGTCCAACTTAACGAGTCTGACAACCCAATGACATCAGAGGAACTTAAACACGCGCTGCAATCCGCTGATGCCTTATTACCCACTGTTACTGACGCGCTCACGTCAGACGTTTTGAATATTGAAAACAAACGAGCCAGAATTATCGGAAACTTTGGTGTAGGTTATAACCATATTGATATTCATGCCGCTAAGGCACAAGGACTGGTTGTCACTAATACCCCTCATGTTTTAACCGACTGCACCGCCGACATTGCCATGTTGTTACTGTTAATGTCTGCACGACGTGCGTCTGAAGGTGAGCGCCTGATTCTACAAAAGCAATGGATAGGTTGGAAACCGACTCAGCTCATTGGTCAAAAAGTAACCGGCAAAACCTTGGGCTTAATCGGCTTTGGTCGAATAGCACAGGCCATGGCTAAAAAAGCCCACCACGGCTTCGACATGAAAATTATATTTTATGCACCTTCACAACCCGCACAAGCCATTATGGATGACTTGCAAGCAACTCGCTGTGAAACCGTTGAAGACGTATTAACGGAAGCCAACTTTGTCTCTTTACATTGCCCAGGCGGAGAAAGCACCCGACATTTAATCAATGAACAGCGGTTAAAATTAATGCGCCCTTCAGCTCATTTAATCAATACTGCTAGAGGCGATGTGGTGGATAGTAAGGCTTTAATTAAAGCCTTAAAAGAAGGCTGGATTGCAGGCGCTGGCTTAGATGTGTTTGAAGGTGAGCCGAATATAGACTCAGGATTTTTTGAGCTGGATAATGTCTCGCTATTACCGCATTTAGGCAGTGCTACCGAAGAAACCCGGGTTGCTATGGGAAACAGAGTATTGGCTAATCTGGCTGCGTTCTTTGCTGGTGAAGAACCCGGTGATCGGGTGGTGTAAAGTGGATGACTCAAACTTTAAATCCGTTGTCTCGCAGCTCTCGCAAGAGGCCTAGCGCATCTCAATAGTTTTTCGCAGCTACTTTGAGACCTCTCAAACTCTTTGCTAGATGCCTCAAAATGCTGTTGAGGTGTCTGTCATGGCTTCCCTCATGTCACACATAGCTTCAATAGCGTGTGTTTACTATTTAAGAGACGACTCTAACAGGCAGTGACACCTAGCAAGACTGCCCAGTCATCACGCGAGTCGTTATGACGAGCTTTTAAGCTAGCTAGCGATCTTTCCAGCTTGGCCAGTCACCTGATGCGTCTTATCAGGTAACTCGCAAGGTTTTTGCGTTAGATCATTTGCTTGGGAAGTGTTCTCGTTTGTTTGGCAGGATGTGTCGTTAAGCCCTGTAATAAGCAGGGGTGACATTCTTGAAGCATGATCTTGATTCAATCATCTCGTACTCATTCCTAAAGCTATCTTACTCCAAGAGTGGGGCTCATCGACCGCGCGTGATAAAAACCCGGTCTGCCGCTGCTCCGCGACGCGTCTGCCCGGGTCTTTATCACGCGCTACCTGCCCTGTTGTTCCACTGCCCTGACCTGGCTATAGCTCAACATGACCTAGGGCAAGACGAAAACCCAGGTTGCTGCCGCGGTCGTCTGGCGCGTGCCTGCTCCGGTAAGCGGAACGCACGCTCCCGCCGAAGTAGCTCCAGGAGCCACCGCGCACAACACGAGCGGAGACTGACACTAACGGCTGTTGCCGTAACCAAGGATCGCAAACGGCTTCTTGTCCTAAATGTTCTTGCCAATTATCCTGGCACCATTCCCAGACGTTGCCGTGCATTTCATACAATCCCCACGCATTGCAGGGATAGGATTTGACCTCTGCAGTTTCTCGTAAAGCCCCCTCGCCCCATTCACCCGCTTCATAATTCCAGGTACCTCTATAATTAACCTTGTCCAAGGTCAGTTCACCGTCAAAATTAAACGGGGTTTGGCTGCCGGCACGGCAAGCATATTCCCATTCGGCTTCCCACGGCAAACGGGTCTGTAATGTGCGGTGCATCTGGTTTAAGCGTTCGATGAACATCTGGACATCATCCCAACTGACATTTTCAACAGGCCGATTTTCCCCTTTAAAGTGGCTTGGATTTGTAGACATAACAGCTTGCCAAAGGGCTTGGGTCACGGTGGTTTCCCCCAGCCAAAAACCCTGACTCAAGGTGACTGAATGCAAATCTTCGTCATCATAGCGCCCCTGTTCATTTTCCGGTGAACCCATCATAAAATACCACGGCAGTATCCAGCGAAAAGCATAGTCTATGCCCTGATAAGTAAGCGTCTGCCAGAGACCGTAGCGATCTTCACCCCATTCAAAAGCCCAGGGATAGGGGAACACAGGTGGGGATAAATTCATAGATACACCGACACTTTAAAAAACGTATGTTTCATGGTTTCTTCCCTTAACTTAATGACATTAGTCTGTAAGGCGTTTTGCCCCATCAGGTGGCGACTCATCGTCAGCGCCTGATAAAGACCCGGTCTGCCGCTGCTCCGCGACGCGTCTGCCCGGGTCTTTATCAGACGCTACCGGTGCTGTTGTTCCACTGCCCTGACCTGGCTGTAGCTCAGCATGACCTAGGGCAAGACGAAAACCCAGGCTGATGTAGCGGTCGTCTGGCGTGTTCCTGATCCGGTAAGCGGAACGCACGTACCAGCCGTAGTCGCTCCAGGAGCCACCGCGCACAACACGAGCGGAGTCTCCATCAACGCCTGTTATCAACGGGTCAGTCACTGGCTCTGATGACAGCTGCTGTTGCCAAATATCAGCACACCATTCATACACATTACCGTGCATTTCATAAAAGCCCCAGGGGTTAGTGGGCAAGAATTTAACCGGAACCGTCTTCCCTCGATACAGCCCCTTCTCGCCACCCGAATAAGGATAACTACCATCGTAATTGACCTGTTCTGGGGTAATATTAGTACCGAAGGAAAAAGGCGTGTCTTTTTCTGCTCGACAGGCATATTCCCATTCAGCGTCACTGGGCAGCCTAGCCGAAAGTCCCGGAAGCAAGCCGTTCAAGCGGTCAATAAACAACTGGGTATCATGCCAACTGACTTGTTCTACCGGATGCTCAGGATTATCTTTAAAATGACTTGGATTATTACCCATCACCGCTTGCCAGAACGCTTGAGTGACCGTGGTATCCGCCAACCAAAAGCCCTGGGTGAGTGTAACCTGATGCAAGGTTTCGCTGCCTTTGCCATTATTATGTCCATTCCATTCACGTTCCTCTTCATCTTCTGGACTGCCCATCCAAAAATTGCCGGGCTTTAACCAACGAAAGCGTTGCGTAACATTTTTAACGCTCAGATCTACATAAAGCCCAAAAGTATCTTCACCAAAAGGCGTAGGCCAACGCCACGAACCCTTAGCTTCTGTTGTAGAGGATTGCCACAGCACTTCCAATTCTTGATTCAACCAAGGGATTCTACTTGTTAAGCCTTTTTCATTCCAGCCAATACGACTAGCCCAACTTGGCTTAAGAATGGCTTCCAGCTCCAGCTTTAAGCCTCTGGCTTCAAACACCGCCGTCTCATTTTCTGATAACGTCACCGTCATACGCTTTTGTAAAGGATGCGTCTTCGAACCCTTGGCATCCGCTAAGATTAATCGCGGCGGAAATGCTTTAGACACTTCAGTCTTAAAAATCGTCACCACGGGATCATCTTCAAAACTGCATGGCTCAATTTTAATCTGGCCTTGATCACCGACCTGAACAATTTGCCACGCTTGCGTTTCTCTGGCAGCCGCTGTTTGGTCACCGCCTACCACCCAGCGCAAACGATCGATATCAAACCCGTCGGGGAGTTGTTTCGGCCATTGACCGGCTTTTATCTCAGCTTCATGAGCGGTGGCGTAAATAACATAAGCCAGATCTTCCAAGTCTTTTTGGGTATTTAAATCACTGTTCCAGATAGTAGTGGGCATCGAAGCCAACACCGTGCGACATTGCATCCGTAAGGCATGTTGCTGTGCTGGATCGCTACCGCTCCGAAGACCCATGGCACACAGGCGTTTAAAATACTCACGCACCGCTGAGTCATCCTGCTGCTCTAATACACTCCGCTTAAACTTCTCCAATTGCCACAAACCGTCATAAGCCCCCGTATGATGGCCTTCGAGAACGTTCCAAAAAAGCTTAGCCTTTTCAGTACCCGCATACTTTTGAAAACGTTGCTGATAGTCCCCTGCGACCTCCGGCTGCACACACTTACCCAAGCCAATATCACGCATAGCGGGATGATTCCAGAGCACCGCTTCCAGGTCACTACTTCCCCAATGCATTTCCACACGCAAGCGGCGCAATAATCCGGTATCGATTAAGGGTAACGGCGATAACCAGATAAGCATATCGTCTAGGGCTAATGCGGTGGGTGCTGGCTTAAGGGAAAAACCGTTGCGAACCGGATGCCGTGACACAGGGTACTGATCATTAAAGGCATTGGGTTTAAACTGTTGGCAAAACAGCCGATCTTCTGACGAACCAGAAACAGGGCTAAGGGTTAATATCGGGCTGGGATGGGATTGCAAACACGCCAACTGCCGCTGCCAAGCGATAGTAGCACGGTCATCACCCACCCCCAAGTCCCCTAGAATCAAGACGGACACATCTGCAGGCGGCGTTTGCCAACGCTGCCATTGATCCGTATCAGCGGCAGGCCAGGGTAAGCAATAACACGCCTGTTCACCCAGCGTGTCCTCGTCAAAACGGAGCGCTTGCACGGTTTCTTGACCCAGCAGAGTTTGCAGTTGCCGAACCAGACCTTCAAAATCAGTCCAATACGGCTCCAGTCGGGGACTGGCATCCACTATAATTTGCAAACGTTGCGGCCAACGTCGGTGTTGTCGTTTAGGCAAGCGTTGCAAGGCGTTGCCCTGCCCTATTTGTTTTATCAACTGCCGATAATCCAGACTATGACCCGTTCGGGCTTGTGCCAAACTATTAAACAGCAACGGCAATAAGCGAGCGATAGGCATGAGTGGACGCGGTGGCGCAAAACGATAAGTGCCGCCTGCCTGTGCTTTTAAACGCATGTCAGGATCGGACAAATAAGCCGGTTTTACATCATCATTACGGTCTGTTTCGGTCTTGATTAGTTTATTAATGCACAGAAAACGGGCGGGTGGACGCTGAGGGGCAATCGTGGTCTGCGGGCTAATAAACGTTATTGACGGTACGTCCCCTTGCGCGTGCCCGTTGCTTTCAATAGCATCCTCTGGCAACCGTGTATAACCAAAGACCTCGGCCAGCTTGCTTAGCGCCCGCTCATCCATTGCCTGCAACAAGGCCAGCCGTCCCCAGGCCATGCTACGATTCCAGACCTTTGCTTAAGGCATACCTGGCAATAGCTTCCAAACGTTGATATTGCAATTCATGGGGTAAACTTTGCACTGCGTTCAACAGATCAATGTATTCTGCCAAGCCGGGTGGGTATTGATTGTTTGGACTAGCAGAACGATCGTTCCATAATAATTCTGCCGCAAGTTGATAAACCGGCTTGTCTATACTCTCACCAAAATGCAAACGCCCTCGTTCCATCAGCCAGGCATAGCGTTTTTGTATTTTCTTTTCGGGATCATTAGGATAATCAGGATCTTGCACCCATTCCAGTGATTCTTCCATTTTTAAGGTATGGACAAAACACCGTCGCACAAAAGCCTTGGGCAGTTCACGCTCTTCATTGGTGGTAATAATAACCAGCAACCGGGCGGGATCGGCTTTAATGGGGTTTATATTTTCTTCGGGTCGATTTGAGTGATCGAGATAGGGCACGGTAAATTGATATAAGCCTAATGTTTCCAGTAAGCCATTGGGTAAATCCGGTTCGGCCTTGTCAATTTCATCCAGCAATAAGACGACTCCACCCGTTTTGGGATTCCATGTGCTAGCTTTTGGGTTATTAGGGTCGAGGTCGGGCTGATCTGGTTCAGGCCGTAAATGAGTGGTGCATTGATCGTACTGGTCTTTCGCAGACGGCCAGTTAAATGCCCACCAAAAAGCACCGGGTGCCAAGAAGTTCAGAGGATTGAGCTTGTCTTTGGTATTGGTCTTAGTATTATCCTTGGTATCATCATCAGTAGCGCCACCCGGTATAGCTAAGGCCTGTGCTTCACCCAGTCGGCCAATAGCATCGAAATGCCAATGTAAATCACACAGCTCGGTACTGCCGCGCACGACTTCGCAGACAAAAGCCCAACCAAGCTGTTCGGCAATCGCCCGCGCCATCTGGCTTTTACCCGTACCGGCCTTGCCTCTTACCAATAAAGGCCGCCCCGCTGAATAAGCCGCCCAAAGCGCGTAACAATCGGCCTCGTTAAAGATATGATGAAGCTTACGGCTTGGGTTACTGACTTTTAATTGAGGGGGGAGGAAGTCTTCAAGTTTGGGGGGATGAGTCATGTACCGTTCTCTTTTTATTTTTTAAGCGTAATATCTTTGCCAGTTTTTCCAGTAATAGACTCTGCTCTTCCTGGCAAGGGTCAAGTGTTTGATTCTGAGATTCTTGTATACAACAAATAAATTGCAGATAACCAACAAGCTTTTTCTCAAACTCAGGAAACCAGTCTCTCGATTTCAATAGTTCCAAATAGCTTTGAGGGACAATGTAATAAATCTGCTTTTCACCTCTTGATCCTTTTAGCGCTCGAAGCGTTATGCTTATCCCATCTAGCAAGCGAGTGATATCTTGCGGCGCTTGATCAACCCGTCTTATATCTTTGTAGATGGGGGATAATAACTGAAAATCCGATGCATCTGGAGAAATTGCATCAAACAACATTATTTCTTGATGCTTCTCGCTTGCTGCTATAATTTCTCCGAATTCGTCCACCTTATGCTCTGCTCTTTGTAACAAACTCCGAGCGATAATCACCTCAACATAAGCAGAATGTTGCAAAGTAAACTCATCAGTAATACTGTGGCTCCTGGTCTTTTCCAGTGACTGTTGATTATGAAACCACCAAACCGGATTGACCGATTTAAGTAACAACCAGCCACCTATCTGTTCAATGTCATAAAGATAGTTTCTCCACTCTTCGGCACGCGCTAACCATCTTTCTTCTTGCTGGATAGACAAGTCGTATAAAACATCAAGCGCTTCACCCACCAGGTTGATGTCCAGCAATTGTTTTGTGGTCTCACTTGAACCTGCTGACGAATCCAGTTTCAATTTTTCTGCTAACTGAGCAATAGGAATATGTTGCTGTTTAAGTATCTGTTCGACATTTCTACAAACAACATTATGCATTTGTTGTTTCGCTTCATTTATTATCGCTGCTACTTTTTCTTGTGATGCAACAAGCCAGCCACGCAGTAACTCGTCACCTTTAGAACTTTCCAGCGAAAGATGTAATTCATCAAGATAAGGTTTGACAATAGATTCCCAAGCCGCGTCTATTCGTTGCCAAAGTACCTCATGATTAACTTCCTTCAGAAGGTCGGCTAGCTTGTTGCGATCAGCTTCGGCTGGCTGACTAATCCAAAAGTTTTTTGCCTGAGTGCGATATTTATCAACCATTGCTTCAGAAAGACGTAACGGAATAATGAATTTTTTATCTAGATCAGTCTGTTCATTAATTCTGATCAGTTCATACAGCGTATAAGCCGACTGAAAATATTCTGGACTGAGAAACAAAAACACGCAACGGGCAGAGGTTAAATCCTCCATGAATTCGATTAGGCTATCGCCGTCCTCAGTACAGTTCTCATCATAGCGCAGCGTAATATTTGTTTCTGAACACAGGTCTTTCAATTTAACCCGTGCGGCTATATCCTGTGCTTCTTTACAGCGATAGGACAAATAAGCGTGAATGGGGAAGTTCTCTTCCAGTTGAGATGATGATTCCATATTAAGCATTGCAGAACGCAAGTTTGTAAGCAACCAACACCAAGACCAGTAAGCCCAGATAAACCGGCCAGGTTGCCAGAGAAGTAAAGGCTTTAAACCATAATTGGCGTTGACAGCCTGCCGGTGATAACTTGAATAAATCAGCTCGGGTAAACGTTTGTTGGGCAATCTTGCTGGCGGCTTGATTAAAACCGGCGCGAAAACGATTTTCCAGCATCAGGTAATAGACATCCAGGCAATAGCAAATCAATACCGGTATGACTGTCAGCCAAATCAATGAATATTGGGTTTCTTTGACTGCAAAAACTAAAATAGCCGTCACCAATGTAATACACCATTGTTTGCAAGCTGCGCTATTGCCCGCCATGCGAGTAATAATGGCCTGGTACATCTCCATGGTTTTAATCACCGCGCTGTCTGAATGACTGGGGAGTTCGTCGGCTTTAGAATCGATTTTAGTTATCATTAGTTAATGTCCTATTCACCTATTAGGTTAAACCATCAATATCGCTGGGTACATTAGTTTTCTCCTATTGAGTGATTAGCTTACCTCTTTTCCGGATACGTTCCAATAGTTAAACCGTGATTCCATAAACCGAAGCAAAAAAAAAGGCCGGATTGCTCCAGCCTTTTTTACTTAACGCCTAGACCTACTTAACTTTAACTCAACAAGCTTTGTAACAAACCATTTAACTTATGTACAAAAGCAGAAGGATCATCCAAATGGCCGCCTTCGCTTAAGATAGCCTGGTCAAACAGGATATGGGTTAAATCGGCAAAACGCGCATCATCTTGTTCAGCTTTCAAACGAACGACCAATGGATGAGTCGGGTTAAGTTCAAAGATTGGTTTTTTACCCCCAAAGCCCATAGATTGACCCGCATCCTTCATGATTCTTTCCATATTAAGACTCATGCCATACACATCAGCTACCAAACAGGCGGGTGATGCCGTTAAACGATGACTTAATTTAACCTCACTCACCTTGTCGGCTAACACCTCTTTAATTTGCTTAAGCACACTTTCAAAGTCTTTATTGACTTCTTCTTGCGCGGCTTTATCTTCTTCTTTAGTATCATCCAGGCTGCCCAAGTTTAAATCGCCTTTAGCGACCGATTGTAAATGCTTGCCGTCAAACTCGCTTAGGCTAGACACCAACCATTCATCAATACGATCTGATAATAATAAGACTTCAATGCCTTTCTTACGGAAGATTTCTAAATGGGGGCTATTTTTTGCCGCCGCAAAGCTATCGGCTGTCACATAATAGATGTTTTCCTGGCCTTCTTTAAAACGACTCACGTAATCTTCTAACGACACATCTTGTTTATCAGTATCGGTATGCGTAGACGCAAAACGTAATAATTTAGCCACTCGCTCTTTATTAGAATGGTCTTCAATCGGGCCTTCTTTAATCACGTTACCAAATTGAGTCCAGAAGGTTTCATACTTTTCTGGCTCATTTTTAGCCAAGCCTTCCAACATGCCTAATACTTTCTTAACGGCACCCGATTTAATAGAGCTGATTTGTTTACTTTGTTGCAGAATTTCTCTCGATACGTTTAACGGTAACGAGTTCGCATCAATAATACCTCTGATAAAACGCAGATAACGTGGCATCAATTGCTCTGCATCATCGGTAATAAAGACTTTACGAATATACAGTTTTACCCCGTGCTTCGCGTCTCTATCCCATAAATCAAAGGGCGCACGAGCTGGGGTATACAATAGTAAAGTGTATTCGTTAGTGCCTTCTACTTTACTGTGTACATAAGCCAAAGGATCTTGAAAATCATGGCCTACATGTTTGTAAAATTGATTGTAGTCTTCCTCTGAAATATCTTGACGCGCTTTAGTCCATAAGGCGGAAGCACTGTTAATGGTTTCTTCTTCAATGGGCGCTACGGGTTTTTCTGCTTTTTCTGCTTTTTCTTCTGACCCCTCTTCACCCTCTTCGTCTTCATCCTCATAAGAAGGCAGTACCTCTTTATCCATCACAATAGGTAAAGAGATATGATCAGAGAATTTTCTGACGATAGAACGAATACGATAGCCATCTAAGAATTCAGTTTCTGCTTCTTTAAGATGCAATACAATCTCAGTCCCACGGGTGGCTTTTTCAACGGCTTCAATCGTGTAATCACCTTCACCTGCGGACTCCCAACGGGTGCCTTGATCTTTATCAGCACCCGCTTTACGCGTCGTTAAAGTTACTTTATCCGCAACAATAAAAGCCGAATAAAAGCCCACCCCAAATTGACCGATCAACTCACTGTCTTTCGCTTGTTCACCCGTTAAGGCTTCAAAGAATTGTTTAGTGCCAGACTTTGCGATAGTACCGATATGTTCCTGAACTTCGGCACGGGTCATACCGATGCCGTTATCAATAATGGTGATAGTATTTTTTTCTTTATCGAACTCTAAACGAATTTTCAGCTCGCTATCGCCTTCGTACAAAGCATCATTTGAAAGTGCTTCAAAACGCAGTTTATCCGCTGCATCCGAGGCATTGGAGATTAATTCACGCAGAAAAATTTCCTTGTTGCTGTACAAGGAGTGGATCATTAAATGGAGGAGGTGTTTTACTTCAGTTTGAAAGCCAAGGGTTTCTTTTTTTGTTTCAACAGTCACAATAGTATTCCTTAAAGGGGTTAAAAACGATTGCAAACAATGTGGGGACGTAAGAATTTTTTTCAAGTCTACAGGTTTTAAATCAAAGCTCTAATTGTAGTCACCCTACAGGGGTTGGTATAGAAACGAATGAATAGAGCCATCCGTTTTAAGATAAAGGCTAATCGCACGCGAACCAGATATCTTTTGATATTTACGTTGGGTTAATTTTTTTAATTCTTGATCGGCGTTAGAAAGTAGGTCGGAAGTGCGAAACTTTTTTCTTGTTGTCTTTTAGCTAGATTTATAATCCCAAGCCCCTGTTCAACTGCATTAAGATCACCTAAATAAAAGCTTTCCAATTCAGCACAAGCAATTCTAACTATCTGAATTTTAATAATTAGATTTAGCTCTTAATTCATATTAAAGTGTTAAACAACTAAAACACAGGAGAGCAATAAAATATTACCCTCCTAATGTTTACTGATTTTTGATTTACTTAGTCAACTTGGCACTTAATTGTGCCGACCATTGACCAAAATAAGTACCTATAACAATAGAAATAGATATGACTATTAGTGGATTACTAAGAGAAATGCTTAATAAAACATCTTGACTTAATTTATCAGGTGTTTGCAATAAATAAGCAAACGTTGAAGAGTATCCCAAAACGCTTGCTGGAATTGTAGCTAGCTGAGGAATATTGGCCGCAAGACACAAAACAACAACAGAAACGGCTACAGTGATGCCTGCCATTAAAGGGAAACCAACAATGACATCAGGTGAAATGTTTGTCAGCAAAATAGCAGTAAACCAAGCTAAGAATACGCCAAAAATGCCACAGACAATAGTATTAATCAATGCTTCCTTGGTCGCTCCCAAGAAAAAATAAGCCGCCCAGGCAATGGTTGCTGCCCATATAAAAAACAAACCACTAGCAGGGCCAACCGCCAAAAATGTTGCCACTCCAGCCAAGCCACCAATACTTAAAGACAGTGCTGTTAGTTTATCCATAATACATCTCCGAAATTTCACCTCATTATTGTTGATTAGCCAGATTTCACATTGAGGTGGGTCTATGAAATCTAACGTTTAAAACTATTCAGGCTTTCATATTGGTTGTACTTAGCTAGCCCAGTAGATTATCCAAAATCATCATCACGATAAAGCCAATCATCAGAGCAAAGGTTGCAAAGCGTGACCGCCCATTTGAATGCGTTTCAGGAATAATTTCTTCACTGATAACAAACAACATTGCACCGGCTGCAAAGCCCATTGCAATCGGTAAAACTGACTGAAATACAGTCACAGCAGTTATCCCCAGTAAACCACCCACGGGTTCGACCAGACCTGTTAATGTAGCGATACCGACTGCTTTCCATTTATTGTAACCCAAACCTACGAGTGGCAACGCAACCGCTAAACCTTCGGGAATATTTTGCAAAGCAATAGCAATTGCCAAAACAATTCCATTTTTAAGCTCTCCAGAACCAAAACTAACACCCACAGACATCCCTTCAGGAAAATTATGGATAGTGATCGCAATGATAAATAACCATACTTTTTTTAAAGAGGATAAATGATCTTCTGATAATGAATCAAAATGAACATGTGGCAATTGGCGATCTGCATAATGAAGAAAAGCCGCCCCGACCAACATTCCTACAGAAACAATATAAATGCCTTTACCTGGCCAAATTATATTTCCATAGTCGATCCCGGGGACAAGTAAAGAAAATGCTGTCGCGGCTAACATAACCCCCGCTGCGGCACCCAATAGACTGTTAAATAAGCTACGAGAAATATTTTTAAAAAAAAGAGCGGGTAAGGCTCCAACGCCGGTTGCCAACCCAGCCGCAACACTCGCAAAAAAACCAATCACAACGATCTTGCCAAAAACAAGATATAAAACCGAAAATACAATAAGTTGAAACAAAACGAACAAGACCGCAATAGTTCCCCATCGCTTTAAAGGAGGCAAGGCCATGAGCTTTTGATAATGTTCATTATCTTTTATTTGCCCCGCTTTAATTTCAAAGAAGTACTGTAAACTTGAAAGTGCTCTCGTTGTTATTGTCATTATTGCTTACCTATATCAGCAGTTTTCTAATTATTGTTGGTATTATAGCCAATTTGCTCAATAAACGTCTGAACCTGTTCTATATCGAAAGGCCATCCCAACTCACGCTGACTTTCTGGATGAAGTACAACCGGTATTCGTATCGCATACCTCTCCTGCCATGAGTCCTGTTCAGCGATATCGACAGCTTCGATTATTAGCTTGCTATCTTTTAACAGGCAAGCATTCAATATCTCTTCAGCTTGCTCACAAAGATGACAGCCAGCAGTCCCTAACAGTACCAACGAAGTCATAAATGCCGTTTATCTTAATGATGCAAATGAGCCGCTAACCAACGGTCAGCCACTTCTTCAGCAATCCCTTTACGTCTTGCGTAATCTTGTAACTGATCTTTATCTATTTTTCCAACGTTAAAATATTGAGACTCAGGATGAGAAAAATACCAACCACTCACCGCCGACGCCGGATACATCGCATAGCTTTCTGTCAACGCTATCGTGGTATTTTCAGTGACATTGAGTAATTCAAACAACTTGGCTTTCTCAGTATGATCTGGACAAGCCGGATAACCAGGCGCAGGCCGTATTCCCTTGTAAGCCTCATTAATTAACGCATTAGAATCTAATGCTTCATCTTCTGCATACCCCCAGAATTCCTTTCTGACTAATTGATGCATATATTCTGCAAAGGCTTCGGCCAATCTATCCGCTAATGCTTTTAGCATAATTGAACTGTAATCGTCATGATCTTGTTCAAACTGCTGTAGTTTTTCTTCTATACCAATGCCCGTCGTGACAGCAAAAGCTCCGATATAATCCGCTTTGCCGGATTCTACGGGTGCAATAAAATCGGATAGACAATAATTAGGTCGTCCAGGGGCTTTAATGTTTTGTTGGCGTAAATGATGTAGAACCTCTAATGGATTCTGGCGTGTGTCATCGGTATAAAGAAGCACATCATCATTCTGGCTGTTCGCTGGATAAAACCCCACCACCGCACTTGCTGTTAACCAACGCTCATCAACTATTTTTTTCAACATCTCATGGGCATCGTCTAAGAGCTTTCTGGCTTCAACACCCACTATTTCATCATCTAATATCTTTGGGTAACTACCTGCCATCTCCCAAGTTTGAAAGAAAGGTGTCCAATCAATATAACTCACTAACTGAGCTAATGGAAAATCTTTTATCACTTTATTGCCTAAAAAAGCAGGTTTTACCGGCTCATAACCACTCCAGTTAAACCTGTTCTTTCTTGCATCTTCTAACGAATGTTGCTTTGTTTTAGCCTCACGACCTTTATGACGTGCTCTAACTTCTTCGTATTCTTCGTGAATGCTTTTGATAAAGTCATTTTTTAAATCGGTGCTTAATAAATTACTGGCCACTCCCACACCGCGCGATGCATCGGTTACATAGACGGTTGAACCTTGATAATGAGGTTCAATTTTTACGGCAGTATGTGCCCTGGAGGTGGTCGCACCACCAATCATTAAAGGGATTGTAAAGCCTTGGCGCTGCATTTCTTTAGCGACATAAACCATTTCATCCAACGAAGGCGTAATCAACCCACTTAAACCGATGATATCTACATTTTCCAAGCGTGCCGTTTGTAATATCTTTTCAGCAGGCACCATAACCCCTAAATCAATGACATCATAATTGTTACATTGCAAAACCACGCCTACAATATTTTTACCAATATCATGCACATCGCCTTTAACGGTCGCCATAAGAATTTTACCGTTGGTTTGTCTATCGCCGCCAGCCTTGTCTGCTTCCATAAACGGCATTAAATAAGCCACCGCTTTTTTCATCACCCGTGCTGACTTAACCACTTGAGGCAAAAACATTTTACCCGCACCAAACAAATCACCGACTACGTTCATACCGTCCATTAACGCGCCTTCAATTACGTGTAGAGGGCGTTCCGCTTCTAACCTTGCCTGTTCAGTATCTTCATCAATATAATCAGTTATGCCCTTGACCAAGGCATATTCCAAGCGTTTATTAACCGACCACTCACGCCATTCAAGATTTTCTTGTTTGACGTCATTACTGCTGCCATCACCTTTATATTTTTCGGCCAGTTCTAATAATTTATCCGTACCACTGCCATCATGACGATTTAAGACCACATCCTCTACGGTATCACGTAAATCAAGCGGTATATCTTCATAGATCGCCAATTGACCGGCGTTAACAATCCCCATAGACATGCCGGCCTGAATGGCGTGATATAAGAATACTGCATGAATTGCTTCGCGCACCGGGTTATTACCCCGAAAAGAAAAAGACACATTAGAAACGCCCCCTGAAATCAGCACATAAGGTAATGTTTGCTTAATTTCACGAGTGGCCTCAATAAAATCCAAGCCGTAGTTATTATGCTCATCAATACCCGTCGCTACGGCAAATATATTAGGGTCAAAAATAATATCTTCGGGTGGAAAACCAACCTGTTCAGTTAAAATTTTATAAGCACGCTGACAGATCTCGACTTTTCTAGCTTTAGTATCGGCCTGTCCGGCTTCGTCAAACGCCATCACAATAACCGCCGCACCGTAACGGTGAACGAGCTTTGCATGCTTAATAAAAACAGCCTCACCTTCCTTAAGTGAAATAGAATTAACTACGCCTTTACCTTGAATACACTTTAAACCCGCTTCCAAAATATCCCATTTAGAGGAATCTAGCATAATAGGCACTTTTGCTATATCAGGCTCAGCAGCTATCAACATCAAAAAGCGCACCATTGCTTCTTTTGATTCCAACATGCCTTCATCCATGTTGATATCAATAATCTGCGCACCGTTTTCAACCTGCTGTTTAGCAACATCCAACGCCGCTTCGTAATCACCCTGAATGACTAGACGTTTAAAAACGGCTGAGCCGGTGACATTGGTTCTCTCACCGACATTAACAAACAAACTATCTGAACCTATCGACATGGGCTCAAGACCCGCTAAGCGGCACTTTTTTTCAATAGTAGGGATGATGCGAGGCGCATGATCTTGAACTGCATCAACAATAGCCTTAATCGTGGCCGGAGAGGTTCCACAACAGCCACCGATAATATTCAAATAGCCATTTTTAGCCCAATCGGCCAACTCCTTAGCCATTTGTTCGGGCGTTTCATCATACTCACCAAATTCATTGGGTAAGCCTGCATTAGGATGCGCGGACACATGAGTATCAGCAAGCCCGGATAACTCGGCAATGTATTGACGTAATTCATTCGCACCCAACGCACAGTTAAACCCAAAGGAGATGGGGTTGACATGTTTTAATGAATTCCAAAAAGCACCGACTGTTTGACCGGATAACGTTCTTCCTGAAGCATCAGTAATCGTACCAGAAATCATCACTGGCAATTTTATACCTATATCATCAAAAACCTGTTCTACAGCAAAAATAGCGGCCTTTGCATTCAGGGTATCAAACACGGTTTCAATCAGAATAATATCAGCACCCCCGTCAATCAAGCCCAGTGTTGCTTCTGTATAGGCAACCACTAGCTCATCAAAAGAGATATTACGAAAACCGGGATCATTAACGTCGGGAGACATTGAGGCCGTTCTGGCAGTAGGCCCTAAAACACCTGCGACGAAACGCGGTTTATCCGGTGTTTTAGCAGTGTATTCAGCAGCGGCTTGTTTTGCAACCCGAGCAGCCGCCACATTCAGTTCATAAGCCAATGATTCCATGCGGTAATCTGCCATGGAAATACTAGTCGAGTTGAAGGTGTTTGTTTCAACTATATCTGATCCGGCCTCAAAATAAGCGCTATGGATCGCTTTAATGATATCCGGTTGAGTCAATGACAATAAATCATTATTCCCTTTAAGATCAACATCCCACTGGGCAAAACGCTCCCCTCTAAAATCCTTTTCTTCAAGCTTATAACCCTGAATCATAGTGCCCATGGCACCATCAAGAAATAAGATTCTTTGAGATAATTGTTGTTTTAATAATTCGGTATTGCTCATTGATTCGGCCAAATGTAATTGTGTTGCCTAAATATAATCATTGCTTAAAAATCTAGCTAGTTTTATTATTTTCAATTATATCTAGGAGATGAGCATGTCAAAACCAACCATTACTCAAATTTTTAAAAGTGTTTTATCTGCTTTTATAGGTGTACAAAGCGAAAAGAATAGGAAAGAAGCCTTCGAAAAAGGATCGCTTTCAGCCTATATCATTGCCGGTTTAATTTTTACTGCACTGTTCGTTATGACTATAATCCTTGTAGTTTCTACGATTATTTAATACTTGCTGATTTTAAAACTCAACTAATAATCCCAAAGCAAGCAATAAAAAAGCCCAAGTAATAACTTGAGCTTTTTTAACATTAGAACGCTGTGTTTTTATTGTAATGATTTAAAGCTATTTTTAACACCGGCAAACATTTCTTTCAAACCACTGAATAAACTATTCACGGAGAGCGCTTCTTTAGTGATGAATTTAAGACGTAAAAAAGCAATAATTACAAAGCTAATGATCGAAGGAGATAATTCTTCATAAAGTGACTTCACTATACCGCCAAAACCAGTAAAATCACCTTCATTTTTTCTATCTGCGCCATTAAGCGCCTCATAAGCTGCGCCACCTTCACTTGATCTAAATGATTCCAATATGTTGATATTGATGGTTTGAAACAAGAAAACTAATGCAAAAAATGCGATTGCACCACCGGCAACCCACAAAAGAACGTTACCTACTTTCGCTTTTGCTGCTGTCTGATAAATCCATATTGCTACAAAAATCATTATCATACCGCTTATCATAAGTTATACCCCTTTATTTTTAATAAAAAACATTATATTTTCGCCAGGAAATAAAACATAAACTGACATTTTAGAATCATTTTAGAGCCGTCTTTTTCAACCACATTGCATGACTCATATTTTTCTTGCCCAAGTTTTGTTTGTTTTCATGCACATTCCGGCTCCGCTTGTCATTTTTTCGAAGTTTCTTGTGGCGCGGGGAGTCTGCGGGGTGATTTTGTCTAGGCAGGAAGTGTGGCAAAAACGCCACGAAAAGCGACAATCGGGCAGGGGAAACAGGCGACGGCATCCGGGAGACGGGGCCGGCACTCGTGAGATGGTGATGATCGCTGCTGGTCAAATTCTCCCTGCCAACTCCGAACCCAGACTCCGAACTCCCCCTACCCGACACTTTTTTGATTATGACTACAAAGCTAGCCCATGTCAAGGGGAGAGGGAGAGGAAGACCGCCTGGGTGCCGCACTTTCCGATTCTGTTACGATGCTCCGCCGACAAAACCTGCTACCCCCTTCATACCGCTTCCCTTGACTTTGCTGCGCCAGAAAGAGTAGATTTCCGCACCGGGAT
>Ga0118677_10001985_pt1 | contig 42283 bp, 28 predicted proteins | sample AliMusrvi5mmetaG_FD_86154 | JGI IMG/M metagenome (GOLD analysis project Ga0118677, IMG submission 86154)
GATGATCGTGGGGCAGCCGGCCACGGTGTGGTTGTCCATCACATAGAGCCCGGGCGGCCCGTTCAGACGGGAGGCCAGCCCCCACTCGTAGGTGCCGAACGACACGGCGCTGCCGGCCAGCGCCTGGCTGGCGATCCACGGAATGCCGGGCCGGTACTGACAGTCGAACACAAACGGGACCACGTTCACGCCCACGCCGGCGGGCGCCTGGTTGCGGCAGTGCGCGTGGAAGTCGCGGTTGAAGGCCACCACGGTGTCGACCAGGAACCCGACGAAGTCGTTGCCGCGCGCCTCGGGGTAGTCCTTGCGTTTCAGCAGCGTGGGTTCCAGCGTGATGGAGGCCGCGGCGAGCGTTTCGCCGGCGTCCAGCTTGCCCCACGCCTTGACCAGGCCTGCCTGGTCGCCGTAGCGCTCCTTCAGCCAGGCGCTCCAGCGACGCTGCAGCTTCTTCTGGAAATAGGGCGGCCACTTTTCAACGCCCTGCTCCAGCACCTTGTAGACAAAGCCGTTCTCGTTTTGCACCTGCCAGATGGCGATGGACGCCTCTTCGGCATAGCGCCGGCCGGTATAGGGATTGACGTGGTTCAGCACATTGTCGGCATGGCGCTTCATGGCCGCGGCGACGCGCTCGTCAAAATAGAGCGCCATGTTGACGATCGCCGGGTTGGTGCGCACCGCAGCGCGCCAGGCCTCCCAGTCGGAGCGCCCGGCACCGGCGCTGACGAGGAAGCTGTCGGGGCTCAGCACGCCGTCGAGTAGCTCCTTGCCGTCGAACAGGCCGCGCGAATGGAACAGCGGCGAGAGGACAAAGATGCCATGCGCGCGGGCCTCGGCGACGAAGCGGTCATACGTGTCGAGCACGTTGGCCACCTGCCCCGTCGGCGTGCAGAAGTTGCCGCGCGCCGCGGAGGCTGCGTCATACGGATGCTCCGCAGGCCAGAGGCGAATGGCATTGAAGCCGGTCTTCTGCAGCCGATCCAGAATGCTGAGGTTGGGCGCGTCGTGGCGATTGACGCCCCACAGCCGGAGACGCCGGTTGCCGTAGTAGATATGGCCGTCATCCTGCACGGTCGCATAGACGCCGGCTGCGGGGCGGATCGGCGGATCGAACAACCCGACAGTCGGGTGCCTGACGATGGTCACGACCAATGCGGGCGCCTTGGGACCCGTGCCCGTCAGGCTGAGTGCGGTCGCGCGGGCGCCGCCCTCAACCGTCAGCAGCAGGTTGAGGCAGGCGATATTTTTATAAAAGCCGGTCTCACTTATTCAAAACTCACCAATGCCTGGGTTTCCTTTGTTGTGGGTTCATCATTGCTGCTTAAAAACAAAGGCGGGAAAATCGGTTTTGTGTTGCCTGCCGAAATTTTGCAGGTTTCGTTTGCACAGCAGTTGCGCAGATTCATTGCACAATTTTACAATAAAATCAATATCATTTCTTTTGAAAAGCTTGTATTCCCCAACATTCAGCAGGAAGTTGTGTTGTTGTTGTGTGAGAAAAACGAAACAAAAGACCACAAGATTGAGCATATTGAATTGCGTGATGCTGCCCAACTGAAAACCCTTGACATTGCCCGACTGAAAAGCCCTCAAAAGAAAATTGATTTCAAATCCAATAAGTGGACTTTTTATTTCTTAGAGCAGGATGAAATTGATTTTTTAGAAAACATTGCCGCGAAAAGAAAAATACCCACTCTTGGAAAATTTGCAAATGTAGAAGTTGGAATTACAACCGGCTCCAACGATTTTTTCACAGTGCCATTGACCACGGTTGAAGAATACAACTTGCAGGAATATGCCCGCCCCATGGTTGGCAGAAGCGTGCAGGTGACCTCTGCAATTTTTACTGAGAAAGACTGGGAGCAAAATAAATTTTCAAAGGCGAAAGCGCATCTTCTGGTGTTTCCAGGCAGCCAACATTCCGCGCTCAACAACGGGGCTAAGAAATATATCGCTTATGGCGAAAGTCTGGATATCCACAAAGGTTACAAGACAGGTATCCGTGATGATTGGTTTGTGGTTCCCTCATTAAAAATTTCAGATGCGCTTTTCATCAGGCGCAACAACCTTTATCCGCGGCTTATTATTAACGAGGCAAAGGCATACACCACCGACACCATGCACCGTGTGTTTGTGCATCCCGGAACCGACATCCTGGCGCTTACTGCAAGTTATTACAACTCGCTTTCGCTTGCATTTACCGAAGTTAGCGGACGCAGCCACGGCGGTGGAGTGCTTGAACTGATGCCAAACGAAGCGGAAAGAGTTTTACTGCCATACCACATTGATAACGCTTCCTTACTTCCCCAAATTGACAAACTGATACGCAACAAAACCGACATAGAAGATGTGCTGAAAATTACCAACCAAATAATTTTAAAAGAGCATTACGGTTTAACGCAAAAAGAAATAAACATGGCTCATAGTATTTGGAAAAAACTTTCGGGAAGAAGGTTGAATAGAGGGAAATAGAAAGAAAGTGAAATAAGAAGGAGCTTGAAGAGACTTACATTGTGGAAAAGGGGAAAGAATTGGTTAGGAAATAGTGAAATAAATAATAATTTTTGTAGTCGTTTTTTATAAATTATTGGGGCTAAATAGTGTTGAAGAATATTAAAGTATTTCTGGGACTAATATGAATAATGCATATAGAGAAGAATTATTGAAATCAAATCTTTCAAAAGAAGAAATGAGCCTTGCTTTTAGAAAGGCTTTAAGTACTGAAAATTTAATTACTTCGGAAGATACTGCTATTATTTTTTATGATATGGATTTTTTGAAAGAACGAATAACTGACTTGAAGAATTTGTTCCCAAAAACAACTTTACATGCTATTGCTACAAAGACGAACCCTTTGACTAAAATATTAGCAAGGATAAAAGAAATGGAAGTAGGGATGGAAGTTGCAAGCTTACCCGAATTATATTTAGCGGAGAAGGCAGGATTCCCACCGGAAATGATTGTATTTGATTCTCCTTCTAAAACAAAAGAAGAAATTGAATACGCATTAAAACTTGGGGTATATCTTAATGCTGATTCTTTTACTGAACTTGATAGAATAGATGACATTTTAAAAACTTTAAAATCAACAAGCACCATTGGAGTCAGAATTAATCCTCAGGTTGGTTCAGGAACTATAAAATCTACAAGTGTTGCTGATGCTATTTCAAAATTTGGAATTCCGATAAACGACAATAGAGAAAAGATTGTAGAATATTACCTAAAATATGAATGGCTTAAGGGTATTCACGTTCATATTGGTTCGCAAGGTTGCCCCGTTCCTTTAATCATTGAAGGAATTAAAAAGGTGTTGAATCTCGCTAACGAAATTAATGAAAATTTAAAACGAGAATCAAGGAAAAACTTGATTGAAGTTTTCGACATTGGAGGAGGCCTTCCTGTTTCTTATCATCTGGATAAAACGCCAATTTCAATGAAGGAATATCAAAGAAAGTTACAAGAGAATTTCAAAGAGTTTTTCAATGATAAATTCAAATTAATTACAGAATTTGGACGGTATATTCATGCTAATACAGCTTGGGTAGCTTCAAGAGTCGAATATGTAAAAAGGGAAAATAATTACAATATCATTATGGCACATGTTGGAGCAGACCTTTTTCTGCGGAAATGTTACAATCCTAATGATTGGCATCATCAAATTACAGTTATTGATAAAGAAGGGAACCTAAAGAGAGGGAGGGACATCAATAAATATATTGTGGCAGGTCCGCTTTGTTTTTCTGGTGATGTAATTGCTATGGATTTAGAATTACCTGTTGTAGAGGAAGGAGACTATATATTAATACATGATGTTGGTGCATACACATTAAGCATGTGGTCTCGTTATAATAGCAGACAAATTCCCAAAGTGATTGGTTATTATAAGAATGGTGAATTTGAAATTTTAAAACAGAGAGAGAATAAGGCAAGTTTATTTGAATTTTGGTCATAGATTAATTAAAAAAAATGATATTGTAATTTAACATTTTTAATTGGAAAAAATCAACCTGACCTTAATGTGAAATCATCATTTCTGAAATCGCTTTACTGATACCATTTTGATTGATTCGTCTTATTGGTTTTGATGAAACATTTTGTCCATCTTCTTTTGTAATTGCATTAGCTCCTGTAAAATATGCTACTTTATAAGAAAAGAAGGCGAACACATCACAAAAACGGCGTGTTCTGCAAGTTGATCAGGAATCTAATGCTTCCTGAGTGCTACAGCTCTTGTTATCTGGATGTATTTTGTTGAAGTTTCTTCTGTAAGATTGTTTTTTAAAAGTAAAAATTGTGCAATTTTTTCTAAATCAATAGTAGGCTGTTTTATTTGGATATGTTTTAATGAGTTTTCTAATCTCATCAAATGTTCTTTAAACAGAAATGGTTTTCCATTATAGCACATTGCAACTTCATATACTCCTTCACTAAATAAAAACCCCCTATCTAGTATGGATATTGAACAATCGGTACTTGTTTTTATTTCATCATTCAGATATATGTAATTCTTCTGGTTCTTCATCAATCATTATTTTACTTTTCTCCAAATATTCATTTACTACAGCTTCTGCTAACAGATCGAGTGTGTCAATTATAATTTTCCCTTTTCTGGTTTTATACTTTTGCTTGCTTAATAAAATAGATATTTCTGTCAAAGCAATTACAATTGTTTTAGATTTTACAATATTATTCAAAAGATCCCTGAGTTTATTTATTCCAGCTCCTGTTGCACCTTCCTGCTTAACCTTAAATCCTAAATCTGATATTTTATGTATATCAGAATCAGATAACTTTTCAATGTCAAAACCAGACAAATTGCTAAATCCACTTAACCCTCCTTTAATCTCTGTCACATGCTTAATACCGATAAAAGCAAATTGTTTGCTTTGATTAGACACTAAATATTTTTTTAAGATATTAGGAATAGAAATGAATTCTGCATTTTTAAGCTTACAAATTTCATTTATTGTCTTTGAATAATACTGCGTTGTGTTACATGCTACAGCAATTATTGTTGCTTCAGCATCACATAATGAATTTATTCCTCGATTGACAACGTCCCATGTGTCTTTTTCTCTAATATCAAGCTCCATTGAAAGCCCCATTTCTGGAATTGAATGCACAATTACTTCTGGAAAAGAAAGATCCCCTGCAAAATTATTTTTTAATTTTTCCCTTATTTTTTCATTAATTTTATTCCATAGATAAATGCCGGAATCAGGACCATTTCCAGTCAGTATTCCTATTTTATATTTAATTGGCTTAATAAATTCCTTTACAATATCTGCTACTCTGCGATGACCAATGTTTTGAATTATATCTTTTGGATAAAATTCAACAGCCCATGTAAGATCACCTGCATTGGTCATCATTGTATAGGGAGCTATTCTTTCTTCTTCAAGTGATTTATCAAAAACCTGTAATAATTCAGATTTAATAAAAAAAGGATCTAATGTAAATGGATTCACTTTTCCACGTGCCATTTTAAATAACCCAAATAATTCATTTTCTGAAATTTTTTCAATTTTATCATCAGGTTCAAAAAGTTTTTTTACTTTTTTCCAATCAATTATTTGATCCCCTTGACAATGAAAAATAACATAGATTATTTTATTCTTTCTTTTGATTTTGGCAAAATAGCTTTTCAGTTCATCTCTAAGTGGAATTTTAGCATATCCTAATCTGTTTCTTTTTTGAGCAGCATCTCTACAACTAAATGCTTCAACGTTTCTGCTAAGATTGAACCAAATATTCTTTCTTTCAAAGAAATTAATGATCTCTTTAACTGGCTTTGGTATGTCAGTTTCTCCTTCCATCAATAAATAGGAGAATTTATTTGCTTTTATGCTCATATACTGCCGATCACCATGTTTATTCTTTAATAAATATTACCAACTCCATCCCATCCCATTCTATTTGTCCCTCATCATTTTCAAGAACAACAGTAAAACTTTCCCTACCATTGCTAATAACTGACCTTATATTCTTTGTTATATCATAAAATAAAACGGTTTTTTCCTTTATTTCAATTTGCCTAAAAGTACCAACAAAATTCGCCTTGTTCAGTTCGTCCTCAGAAGAAAGTCCCCGATAAATACTAATTAGTAAATGATCCAGACTCCCTGTTTCCACTGATCCGTTTTTTAATCTTAGTATTACCCTGTCTATTGTTTCTGGACTATTTCCAATGTTATTTATTGTAAATCCACCAATACGTTCCCTTTTGTGTTCACCACTAATTTTACCTTTATTTTCGACAAAACTTGGATAGATACTTAGACTCATTTCTCCTGCGATTGATTTTTGAGCGTCTAATATTGCATCTTCGTATTTTATATCTTCATCACCTAATATATGCATCAATTTTACTAAGGCGGTTTCTGGCAAAATATCAACTCCAGAAATTGCACCAGCATCTATTAATTTCGCTGATGTATCGTACATTCCCAACACTGTTTGCCCCCCTCCAGTCTGTGTTACGATAAAACATATTATTCTTTTGTCGGCAGTTTTTTTGACAAGATCCATTATATTTTTTTGAGTCGGAATATTACCGGCTCCATATGCAAGAAAAACTACACCTTTTAAATCTGGAATTGAAAGAATATTTTCAAGCACTTTGCTATCCTGAATACCAGGAAAGAAAAACACTGAAACTACATGTGTGTTCATGCTTGATTTTAAATAAAAATCACCTTTTGGTATTTCCCTTATTGTCTTTTTATGAACGACAATACTTTCACCGTATTCAGCCAATTTTGGATAATTCGGACTTTCATAAGCATAGAAACTTGAAGCATCTTTCTTATGTGTCCTATTTCCACGGAATAAATTGCCATTAAAAAAAATACACACTTCGGGTATTATCGGAATTTCAGTGTATTTTGGATTGGCAATATTTAGCGCGCCAATCATATTCATTAATGAATCATTCCATACATTAAATGTATGTGATACTTGTGCTCCAGTTAGGATAACTGGTTTTCCGAGATTTCGCAACATAAAACTCAAAGCAGAAGCAGTGTAAACCATTGTGTCTGTGCCATGTAAGAGCACAAAGCCAAAATATTTATTATATGATTCGGCAATTACTTTTGCAATTTCCTGCCATTCTTTAGGCCCAATATTACAACTATCTAAAGGTTGTGTTGTGTATGCATCAACATTAAAGCCGAGTGTTTTTTCACTCAGTTGGGGTGTATTCTTTTTAAACTCTGACCATGAGATCACAACCTGTGGGCTGGATTTATCTTCCCTGTCCTTTGGCATTGAGCCAATTGTGCCACCAGTATAAATTACTAAAACACCTTCTCCTTTATTGCTTTCATCGTAGCAATTAAATTTTAAATTATTTGACATAATATTTTAATTTTAATTATCAATTTCTCCTATAAATGATTTGTGTAAAAAGTCTTTTATGCTTTTCATCTTTGAATCAGTTTTAATGTCTCCCTTTCTTATTGCTTCATCTACTTGAGGTAATACCCACATTAATTTCACAAGTGCTGCAGAAGCAGTCATGTTCTTAGCATGTATAGCTCCTATTTCCAAAGGAGCCAAAGCAGTAACATATTTATCCATGAATTTATGGTTTATTGGGTATTTTGATGTAATTAATACCGGAATATTCATATCTTTTACTAATGTTCCTATAACAGTCAAATAGTCATATTTTTTATCTGTCAAATGGTTTAATGAGGTTGTAAGATTTCCTATCCCTAAACTCTGAATTACTACCGCTTTAATTTTGTTTTCTTTCTTTTCAAGCAACTGTAACAACCAATTAACTTCAAATCCTGGATATTGTGATATTTGTAAAACATTAAACTCAAACTTATTTTTTAAATCAATGAAATTTGATTCTTTTTTTAAAATAATATCCTCTGAAAGTTCGATGTTCTCCGCAATCCAAGCAAGAGGTTTAATAGTAGAATGAAAACCGTCGAAATTATAATCATCTTTTTTTTCAGCTCTTACAGCACGATAAACATAATTACCAAAGCATATACAAACCTCAGGAATTTGATCCCCTTTCGCTGCTACCATAATTGCCCTAATCAGATTGATAGTCGCGTCACCATGTACCATCTTTGATGTTGCCTGAGCTCCTACAAAAACCACAGGGAAGGGTACTCTTCCCAAAGCAAATGCAACTGCTGAAGCTGTAAATGAAAGTGAGTCTGTTCCGGATAGAATAACGAATCCTTTATAACCATCATTTCTTTTACTATATATTTCATCGGCGATTCTGATCCAATCTTCAGGATATATATTGCATCCGTCTTTCGCAGGTGTATAAGATGAAATTGTAATATTCGCCACATCGAGAATTTGAGGATATTTCGAAAGAATTTCTTCTGGGGTATCAGGTGCAACTACCATTTCTTTACCATCCAGGTTTCTTTCAAACATACCAATAGTACCTCCAAGATTAATAAGGCATATTTCAGGCAATAAATCTTTCGGTTCTCCGGTAACTCCTTTTTTTTGACTAGATGTCTTCAGATTTTTTTCAAATTTCGCATTGATGTTATTGATCCATGTTAAATCAAAAACCTTTTTATATAATTCATTTCTGAGGATAGGTTCACCAATACTATTATATTTGATCAGTCCGGCATAAAACAATACAATTAATGCATTCTTTCTAATTTCTGGATATATGCCGGTTGTAATTTCCCCATGTATAATTTCCCGATAAATACTAACAACATTTCTATCGCCTAACTTACTTATATACTCAGTTGGCGTGTTTAAATGTCTTAAAATTGGGGAAAAATTATCTTTTAATGCGTCCTCCCCACTTTGCATTATTCTAATAATCTCGTCAAAATAATCATCTATTTGGTTTTCTCCGCTTATTTCTCCCTTTTGAATTTTATTATAAATATCAGCTGTAATACGCGGGTGTCCAGACGTATATATAAATACTTTCTCCGATAATTCTCTCTTTTTTTCAGCTTCAATACTTAGACCTTTTAATCCAATTTCCCATTGTTCATAAACCTTCTTAGAAACAGTGAAGTCTGGAATTTGTAAATAACTCATTTTCATTTTCATTACAGTTCCAGGAGTTTCAGATATTAACGAACTTACGGGTGAAACCGAAGTAAGCACGATGCTTAACCTAAGATTTGGAAATTCCGTTTCAAATAAAGAAAAGAAAATCTCATAAAATCTTTGATTAAAGTCTTTGTATTGTTTATTCCAATCTATCTCGTCAAAAAACAAAATTATTTTTTTATCCTTTTTAATCTTTTTAATAAACTGAATAATTGTCTTTTGCCATGATAGTTCTTTTACCTCATCACTTTCTAACCACTTTTCTATGTCAAGGTCATTATCTGTGCTTTGAATTAAACCAATTAGAGTCTGCACAAAATGCCAACTAGTAAGTTCATTTTCTTTTAAAGATACTTTGGGTTCTTGGTTCCAGAATGAGTGAAAATAACAATCATATTTTTCTTTTAATTTATCTCGCAGGAACAAAATCAAGCTTGTTTTGCCTGTCTGACGGGGCGCAGTAATTGATATTATTGAGCACTTACTATCAATCTCCTCAAAAACTTTTTTTTCAATTTCTCGCTCAAAGTAAAAAGCATTACTACCCGGTATTATCGCTCCCCCTGTCTGATAGAATGATGTATTTGCCATAGTCAAATTATATGTTATCAATTATGTTTACATAGGTCGAATCTAATTTTTTCCCATTAAGTCCTAATGTTTGCAATTGTTCTGAACCACCTTTACCAATGATTCTTTCAGGATCAGATTTATCCAACGTGTCTTTATTTACTCCATTACTAATAAAATACTCTTTCAGTATCTCTTTATATTTTGTTAATTTTTCATCGTATTCACTTTGATCAACATAACCTCCAAGGTGATAACGATAATAATGCGCTATAAAACATGTTTCCGGATACTTCATTTTTACATCACTATCGCTCAAACCATACAGTTCATTTAGCATTATTAAATCGTCATTGTTGAATTCTGTGCATCTTATGAGTCTTCCTTCGTTTTTAATTAATGAAGAACAAGGAATGTTATCTGGTAAATAAGGAATAGAAAAGGAAAATAAGATTTTTCTATCATTACTAGGATGACCACAAATCCGAGTACATACTTTTGTTATCAAATCATTTATAATCGAAAAACTAATAATACCACGCAAAAGAAGTTTCTCTATAGAATCTATGATTACCATAGTATTATGAGTTTGTTTTTTTAAACCGTAATTAGCTTCAAGCTTGTTTAGATTAAATAAATCTATCCAGTTAGTTTCTGTGAGGGTTTCTTTAAATTGAATACCGGTAAACTTTGTCCATTCTTCAGTTATATATTTAATTATTGTTAAAAAGTTACTTGAAAGATTAGCCTTGCCTTTTATCATGTCCTCTAATATTTCTTCAAGATCAATATAAAGACAACGATAATCATTACGCTTATTCAGTTCTTTTTGAATATCTTTTAGAATTGAAGATTTTCCTGATGAAATTCTACCTTCAACGAAAAGCAACAAGCGATTATCTTTACCCGAAAAACTTTTCGATACATCAAAATAATCCATCTCGGATTTTCGAATTATATAATTGGTTGCTAAAAGATCCATTGGACCCACAGGTGCATTATACTTCGTATAAGCATTTTTAATTCTTTCAAGATTCTTTTTTGCAGCTTCATACTGTCCTTGGTCTTGCAGTTTGATTACTTTGGAATTAAATTTTGTCTGCAAGTAATTATAAAATTTCACTCGTAGGGTCGTTTCAAGATGTTCAGTTTCCTTGGTAGTCAAGTTAATTTCACCTTTTAAAAACTTCGACATCCTGCTTGTGTCAATTTTGATCTCATTTTTTAGTATATCTACGACCTGAGTATTTGCCACGTCAAGCTGAGTCATTAATACCCGATAGGCAGTAATTATTTTTTCTTCATTTAAATCAGTTGTCATTTTATAAAAAAAATTTCAGGGCGCAAAAGTAGTAAAATATTTCTTTCTTACAAAATTAATTTACAAAAAAAATCATAAAATTTTTTTAATGCGATCTCATAAGATGTTGTGCATTTTTTCTGGTTGTTTAATAGTTTTGTAAAAAACAGAAAAACAAGTTGTAAACAGCACTTCATCTGAATTAACAAAAATTAACAATAATTAATTGCGTAATACGTAAAAGTACTACTACATTTGTTGCGTAAATAAATATGGTTTTCTAAGCAAGTTTTAGTAACTGTCTCGTTTATTAGTCAAAAGTAAATTCAAAAAACAGAAAGGTGTTCATGGCAAGCATATAAGCAGCTCACAAAAACCGGATAATGGTGAATCCAGTATAGAGCAACAAAGCCAGGAGATCAGCGGCCATATATCGAGGCGACTTGCAATCATAATATATAAAGGTATAGAGAAATGAATCAAAATAAAGATAAATTTTAATGAACATTTAATCTGCAGGAACAGGATAAATACCCCATGTTTAAAAAAATGTAAGAATAGTAAAAGTTACTTAAAAAATCGGAATGTGACAGTTTCAGGGAAATGCGTCAATTCCGTTTGCATCATACAAAGTATTTTGCAAATTTAGAATCATGATCAATATTAATTTTTATTTTACTCAAAAACCATAATTTTATGAAAAAACTTTACTTTTTAATTTCGACAATCGCCTGTTTGTTCATTTGCAATTATGCAAGTGCTACAGGACCATCTTTCCAATTAACATCAGCAATTTCATTTACTAATCCAATTACACTTGGATCGTATGAATCAGTATCAACTTATGTAAAAAATCTTGGTGTAAGCGGCACCTTTGATTTTGAAGCTGATCTTGAAACATCTGGTGGTTCATTTATTTCAGTAATTGGTAAATATTGCGGCATTACAGTTAACAGTAATGCTACGGCGTATATTTACTTTAACAGCGGTTCAATGGATGCCGGCTCAATAAATCCATCAGGTGGAGCAGGGTCCTATCGGATTTACATTATTGTTTCAACAATAAGCGGAACTTGTCCTGCCTGTGGAACAAAAAGTAGCTCATGTATTTCAACTGTATCGAGTGGGAGTTATTCAAATCCAGTAACTCTGACAGTAACGAGTCCTGCCTCATGTTCTGGATGGTACACAACTCCATCATTATCAAACCTAACAGCAAGTGCAAGTACGGGCAATACCTTTAATGTATATGTTACTACAGGATCATCATGTAGTTATTCTTACGCAAGCCAAAACACATCATGGTTAAATGTTACCTCTGCTTCAGGCTCTACTATTACATATAGCGTAACAGCCAACTCAGGCAGTAGCAGAACAGGATACATTTGGATTTATGATGCAAATGGTACACATGTAGCTACTTTCACGGTAACTCAGGCAGCTGGAGTTTCAAATTATGTAACTTCTAACTTTAGTTATTCCGCAGGATGCTCAGGGCAGACATCATATTTTTATGATGGTTCTTATGGAAACCCTGCACCAAATTACTGGTACTGGACTTTTGGAGACGGAAATTCTTCTTACTCCCAAAATCCTTCTCATGTTTATTCAAGTTCGGGATATTTTACCACGACCTTATATGTTCAGAACAGTGCAGGAAATAACAATACGTTATCTCAGCAACTTTATGTTTCTAACTCCAGTGTATCGGCAAGTTTTACTTATGCTGCAGGATATGCAGGTTCTTCAACTTCATTTTCAGACAATTCTACTTATGGCTGCGGATCAGGTAGTTCTTGGAGTTGGAGTTTTGGTGATGGAAGCACTTCAACTGTCCATAATCCAAGCCATACTTATACAACTGCAGGAAGCTATTATGTTCAGTTGACAGCGTGCAATTCTTTAGGTCAGTGCAATACATATTCGCAGGATGTTACGATTAGCAGCGGACCATCAGTTACAATATCTGGAAATGTCAATGATGTAAAAGTAAATACTTCTTCTCGTACTATTGATTTGTTACCTTATGGAGGAATAACAGTCACTGCCTTTACAGCCGGTACGTCTATTATTAAAGGGACAGCATCATCATCATCATCTGATGGAAGTTTTATAATTACTGTTCCGACAAGTGGTAATTATGATTTACAAGCGGTGGATAATAATTCAAACAAAGTTAAAATGTACAACGTGACAAGTGGTACAAATGTTGGAATTATTAAAGTACCTGCGACACTTTTAACTCAAATTAGCTCCTACAAAAGCCAGTTGTCCAGTTTGACAGCAACTATGTCATCTTTAGGTTATCAAAAACCTATCTCAAGTTATAATGTTGCAAGCCAAAGTTCAATCTTAAATCAATGGCAAAATATACAAACAAATTATTCTGCAATAATTGAAACTGCAGGACGACTCTATTTGGCAGATAAAGCTCTTACACAGTTTTATTCTAATGCTGATGGTTTATCAGATGAGGTCGCAAGTGATATAAATGAATTGCTAAAGTCAGCTTTATCTTCCATCGTTATCTTTGATGAAACTGAAGAGTATTTAAACAATCATACTGTGTTAGATTTTCTTTTAAGGGATTACATAGAGAATCTACAGTCCATTATAATTGATAAATTGGAATCTGTGATTGATGAAACTGTTTCATTATTACCCTCAGACAAGTATTTTATCAAACTTGGTGTTGATGCTGAAATAGCAAAACTTCAGCTTTCACCTCACACCTATACTAGTGTGCTTTTTGATGTTTTAAAACCTATTGTTGAAGATATCACTGCAATTGAATTATTACAAAAAGAATATGTTCAACCTACACAATCTTCACTTAATTATGCAAACAATAATGCTACGAATTTAAGTTATAGCGGAACATTTTCTAACCATTATAACCAATCAAATTTACTGACAGTGCAAGCCACATCTGATGCTAATATTGCAAAAATTAATTCGGGACTTCATCGCGATTATTCAAACATCATTTCTTCGAATGTTGCGTTTTTTAATACTGCTTCTGATGTCTCTGCAATAACCGGACTAGAGCCATTAGCTGCTGTTCTTAGAGCCTTAGCAATAGGCGGTGACTTCTGGTCTTATATGCAACTGGGACATAGCTTATCAATTGCCTTGACCGGGTTTGACGTTAATAAATCCAGGGTACAACCGGCTCTTGGTGCATCATTTTTTACTAGTGGACATCTTTTGCATGGAATAAGTAGTTTCCCTTCTCTTTCATTATTTCAAAGCGAGCTGGATTCAGCTATTTATTCTTATGATAGTACAGTAATAGTTTTTAAAAATGAATTGCTAAGTAGTCATTTCAAACAGGCTATTAATATGCTTCCGGAAGTTGGGACAAAGAATAAATTATTATTTAAAGCAATTGATAATGCATATGCACCACTAAATGCAATAAATTATAACGCTATGCAATCTATACCAGATTATGATTCTCTCTTTTTTAATAATTTTTTATATACTTTGAATCTTGAACCTAAAATTAATCAACGTTTTCAATTTCAATGTATAGCATTATTGGCTGATACGACTGATACAACAAATATTATTAAGTTGACAGCTTATTCTGATTCCTTAGTCTTTTTTAATCAAAATATCAGTCCAGAATTTGCTGCAATATATAGTATAGTAGATACTGTGCCCTCATTAAACTATATTCAAAACTTAAAATCAAGTATTCCACATGTTGTTGAAAATAATTCAGTATCTAATTGTACTGTCATTTTTAAAAATATTGGACCTGCAGCCTGTACAGATTTATTTGCAAAAATTTCTTTTGACAATCCATTTATTACGAGTGTTGATTCTGTTTACATAGGAAATTTGGCAGTAGGTGAAGAAGACAGTTTAATTTTTTCTGTCAATGCACCTTCATCTGATACAGTTGTAAAATACTATGTCACTTTTTACGCAACAAACACAATTGCTGAAAACTTTTCAAGTGCAATTAAATCTAAAGCTAAACCGCAAATTCCACCAATTTCCTATTATGCAAATTTGTGTTTGGGAGATACTTTAAAACTTTCAACAAATGATCATGATTTTTATAATCGCTATTACTGGCAAGGACCGAATGGATTTTCCTCAAATATGGAAAACCCAGTTATTCCGAATTTTTCGCAAGACAATTTTGGCATGTACTCATGTTATATTTCATCCGAAGGTTTGAAAAGTGATACGTCATTTCTCAATATTTCATTTTCGGTGCCTGCTCCTGTCATTACCGGAAATTTAAATTTTTGTGCTGGACAAAGCACTTCACTTACTTTAAGCCAAACTTTTTCGTCCTATTTATGGTCTGATAGTACCGTTACAGATTCATTAACGGTTACTTCTTCGGGTATTTATTACGTAAAAGTCACAGATACCCGTGGATGTTCAGCTTTATCATCCCCGGTAAATGTTGTTATGAATCCCTTACCACAACCGACAATAACCGTTAATAGTGCATCATCATTATGTTTTGGTGACACGGCCTTTCTTTCTTCAGATATAACAGCAGTAAATTATCTGTGGAATAATAATGAAACCACTCAAACTATTGCAGTGAATTCCGCTGGAAGTTACTATGTGGCTGTTAAGGATAGTAATGGATGTACAGGTGTCTCAATTCCCAAAAGCATAATAGTTAACCCGATTCCGGTAGTTACAGCCTTTGCAGCAAATAACATTTTCTGCGCTGGGCAATCAACAACACTTACTGCCAATGGTGCAGAAAGTTATTTATGGCTTCCAGGCTCAGGATTAAACAACGAATCTGTCGCAAATCCTATTGCCACACCTGCCATGAGTACAGTTTACACGGTTATAGGTATTGACAGCAATGGTTGCAGCAATTCGGCAACAGTGGCAATCACAATAAACCAGTTGCCTGCTGCAACCATTGTTTCAAGTGGACCTACAACATTTTGCGCTGGTGATAGCGTAACTTTGACCGTTCCTGCATCTGCAAGCTATGTGTGGAATGACAATTCAATTGGTCAATCCATAACAACTTCTTCAACTGGCTCTTATTTTGCCACTGTTACAGATACGAATAATTGCTCTGCTGTTTCCGTACCTGTAAATGTTTTTGTGAATCCTTTACCACAGCCAACAATAATTGCCGCCGGAGCAACAATATTTTGTTTGGGTGGTAGTGTTACCTTATCATCTGATATTACCGGTAATTATTTATGGAGCACAAATGACACAACACAGAATGTTTCTGTAAATTCTACAGGAAGTTATTCAGTTACCGTTACAGATTCTAATGGATGCAAAGGATCATCAGCACTAATAAATGTAACTGTTAACCCACTTCCTATTGTTACTGCTACAGCAGTAAATAATACTATCTGTTCCAATCAATCAACACAATTGTATGCAAATGGAACTGATAGTTACTTATGGACACCGAATGTCTGGTTAAGTGACAATTCAATTGCAAATCCAATTGCATCGCCTGTTTCAAATATTACGTACACTGTTATAGGAACAGATAGCAATGGTTGCAGCAATTCAGCTGTAATTGCTATTTCTATAAATCAATTACCAACAGTTGATGCAGGTAGCAATTCAGCAATTTATCAGGGATATTCAACTATTATTGGAGGTTTGCCTACGGCATCGGGTAGTTCTCCATTCTCCTATTCATGGATACCATCAATTGGTTTAGACTCAAACAATGTGGATAATCCGATAGCTTCTCCATCTGCAACGACAACTTATACTGTTATTGTCACGGATGTAAACGGATGCAGTAATTCTGATAGTGTTTTAGTGACCGTAAATGTTTTGACTGGAATTTCACAAACGGCGAATGGAATAAACCTTTCAGTTTTTCCAAATCCTACGAATGATGAATTAAATGTCACCGGTTCAAAAATAGCAGATGGTGAATACCAGTTTGAGTTAAGGAATGTTATTGGACAAACAATGTTTAAAGATAATATTGTTGTTACTGATCATTCAATTCAAAAGCAGTATTCAATGGCAAACTTTAGTGAAGGAATGTACTTCCTGATAATTGAAAATGAAAAAACAAGGTTCACGATAAAAGTGCAAAAGCTGAACTAATGGACTATAATCGTTCACTAAACTTTTAGAAAAAAAAGAAACCCAGGAATATTATTTCGGGGTTTCTTTTTGCATCGTATATTTCGCCAGTCCTTATTTGTTGCGCATCGGAACGGATTTAATTAATCCGTTCCGTTTTACTTTCAGGATTTGCAATCCGACCAAAATTTAATAATCCCTGATCGCACTCGTCCGCGAGTTCGCGCTCTGTCTGACGAGTGCATATGAAAATTTTCAATACAAAATTCAAACATTTTTATGAAGCATTTTTCATTGTTTTTTATTGTAGCACGCGTTTGAAACGCGTGCTATCATTGAAACGCGCGCTATTATTGTTTTTTCTTAAGTTCGCGCTCTGTCTCCTGATAAGTGCGTAATGAGATAAAGGCTATAATCAGATGTATTCCTTGGATAATCCAAAAGAAGAAGGCAAGTGCATTTTTACAGGAAAACCATCAATACAAAGAGCTATTTTTGCAAGGGCATATTAATCAGAAATGTATTAACTGCCCCGCCCCGCTAATATTGGATGTTACTTTATAGGGAGAGCCTTTGTAATAGATGTTGCCCACACCACCGATTGTTGCATCCAATTCCTTATTAACGTTGATATAACAATCGTTTGTAGCGTCGCTTGTAATAAATGTGTAGCCGGTTGAAAGGTCACGCAGGTCAACTTTCCCATTTCCGGCAGCATACAAATAATTGACTCCTGAATTGCCTTTAACGGTAAGATCGGCAGGGCCTGTATGGAGATTGAACCAGGTGGTTTGTCCAACCATTGTCAGATCAATAGTACCGGAACCTCCATAATCATCAAGTTGAAAATAATCAACATGCATAGTGTCGGTTGAAATAATATTTCCTGAACCTTCTTTGTAAGTAATTCCTTTTATTTTTCGGCATTTCAGGTGAACATTGACCTTGTCTTTAAAACTTCTCAACCAGTTACATTTATTTTTATTTTGTAGGTACAAACAGCTATCCGTAACATCTGTTTTAATAAAATTCATAAGGTTGCTTCCTGCTTCCACAGTCAATGAAAATGCGGAATCTTCGGTAATGAATAAATTGATGTTGTCTTCCACAGAGATTTTATTGAAACCACTGATGCTTCTTGCTTCGGTGATAATATCACCTGTGCTTTTCAGGCAATCACACTTGTTTTCATTATGGCATGAAAGAAAGAGAAAAACAAAAAGCAAAAACGGATAAAATATGTAGTTCTTTTTCTCCATTCTATTTTAATTGATAACCCAATCCGAATTCAACAAAATCGGCTTTTGTCCAGTGAGTCTTGAGAGCAAGATTGATCAATAATTTATCAGTTAACTTGTATCTCAAAGCTGTTCTCAGGTAAATAAGCCCATCACTCTTATTAATGTTATAAATGTAAGCCCCGATTTGGTTAATAAATGAAAGGCGCGAAAATTCCAACTGATGACCGATGTGTATGCCTGGCGCCAGGAACTGGTAATCGTGTTTCACTTCAGGATCTGTTCTATTTGAAAATTCCCAAAACAAGTCAATTCCCAAACCAATTTTTCTTTTCAAACTAAGGGGTTTCAGGAAACATGCAGATAGTGAATAACAGCCATATTTGTGACCAATATCAGGAAAACTTTCTTTCATTCCTCCTGATAAAAATGCCTGAATTTCGATTTTCTTTTCTTCTTTATTAATTTTTACATCAGGCGGTATTTTCATACTGCTTCCTGTGTTTAATGAATAAGCGAATCCGGCATTAATTGTTGGAATATTAATACCCAGGTTAGGGGCATTTAATGCACCGTTTGAAAAATGTGTCAACCCGATACCACCGGTAATGAACAGCTTTTTCGACAATCTGAATTTTAATTCGTAAAACAAATTAATGCAAACATTAAAGTTGGAACCGATAGCATTATTTTTATAGTTATTGATCCTGTCGAATTTTTTTGTGAGGTATCCCAGTCCCACACCAAACCTGAAATTAAGTAAAAACCTTTGCGATTGTGTGAGGTGAAAATTCATGAATGGGAAAAGGGCGAACGAGGATCCAAGAACAGCAGGATTTGCCAGGTCAGCATACCAGCATGAAATACCAATTACCGGAAATTTGTATAATGCCTGCCATTTTTTATCACCATTGGTTTGCTTTCCAAAATTCAATTCAAAAGCCGGAAAGTGTCCGGTTTGAAGATGGACCATGCTTTTATGATGAGCGATAACAAACCCGTAATGCACTTTTGTTTCAATCAAAAATTTTATTGAATCATTGGGGTTAACATTCGCATGCAATTTAAAAGGATTGAATGAAAAGAAAAGCAGTAAAGTAAGGGGAATATATGTTGCTTTAAGCATTTGGCTTCTCATAATCCGGCAAATTTATAACAATTCACGATAATACTTATTACTTTTGCAAAACACTTATCAACGGTAATAGTTTATGATCACTTAAACTTTTGCTGTAATAATGGATGCTGTATGGGGAAAAAGACATTGGATTAAATTTTTAAGAAGCGACATTTTAAAATATTTTATGCTTGAAAATTTTCGCAAATTCATAGTTTCAAAAAAACTTTTTACTAAAAAAGACAGGATACTTGTTGCAGTGAGCGGAGGTATTGATTCAATTGTACTCTGTCATTTGTTGCATCAGTGTGCTTATGAATTTGGCATTGCACATTGCAATTTTCAGTTGAGGGGAAAAGAATCGGATGCTGATGAACGATTTGTTGGGCAACTGGCGACAAAATTTAATGTTCCTTTTTTTGTAAAGAAGTTCGACACGAAGACCTATTCCGGAAAAAACAAAGTCTCCATACAAATGGCTGCACGTGATCTGCGTTATGCCTGGTTTGAAGAAATTCGCGCACAAAATAATTATAGCGCCGTTGCAGTGGCTCATCACAGGAATGATGAAATGGAAACATTTTTCATCAACCTAATCAGAGGAACAGGCATTGCAGGGCTGCATGGAATAAGGGCAATGTCGGGCAGGCTTGTTCGTCCGCTTTTGTTTGCAGGGAGAAAAGAAATAGAAGATTTTGCAAAAGAGAATAAAATCACATACAGGGAAGATAGCAGCAATTCCTCAATAAAATATCTCAGAAACCGTATCAGACTTCAACTTATTCCACTACTTAAAGAGCTGAACCCACAAATTGAAACAACCATTAAAGAAGACATTCAAAAAATAAGTCAAATGGAGGAGGTTATGCTTGAACTTGTGGAAGAGAAAAGAAAAGAGATCATGAGTATGGAAGGAGATGCTGTGAAATTTGATATTAATAAACTTCTTTCACTAAAAAACATATCATTTTTCCTTTATGAATTTCTTCGGAGTTATGGTTACAGCGGCGATATTATTGAGAAAATTTCAAAAAGTCTGAAAACAAAAGAAAGTAAGCAGTTCTTTTCATCAACGCACAGCCTGGTTAAAGACAGAGAAATTCTCACATTATCGCTTGCATCACTTAAAGAACCTGCAAAAGAATTTCTTGTGGACAGTGATTGCAAAGAACTAAACGATCAGCTTCATCTGAAATTCAAAAAAAGAAAGAATACTGCAGATTTTAAAATTGTGAAAGAAAGCAGGACTGCAATGTTTGATATGGATAAATTAGAATTCCCTTTGACAATCAGAAAATGGAAATCTGGTGATTTTTTTTATCCTTTCGGCATGAGAGGCAAAAAGAAACTCAGCGATTTTTTTACTGACCTGAAATTATCCTTAATGGAAAAAGAAAAAGTTTGGTTGTTGTGCAATAAAAGTGACATTATTTGGGTTGTTGGTCACAGAACAGACAATCGCTATAAAATTACAAGTAAAACGAAAAAAGTATTTACAGCTAAAATTCTCTGAAATTATGCTTAATTTTGTATAAATTTAATGACTCAAATTCCCTTATCCAATTAGGTTTTATGAAACTGAAAAATATTTTACTGATAGCACTGATCACTATTTATAGTGCTTCCTATTCGCAAATTTTGAAACCGGTAAAGTGGACTTTCTCTTCCTCAAAAGTGAATGATTCTATTGTGAATCTTTTTTTCACTGCTAAAATAGACAAAGGCTGGCATGTATATTCTCAGAACATTAAAGGTGTAGGACCGGTACCAACAACATTCACTTTCCATAAAAGCAACGATTATCTGAGAATAGGGTTTGTTTATGAGCCACAAGGCATTGAAGAATATGATCCGAATTTTGAAATCAAAGTAAAATATTTTGCAAACTCTGTTACCTTCACTCAACAGATAAAAGTCTTATCCACCAAAGCATTTACACTGAAAGACACACTCAATTTCATGTGTTGCAACAATACTCAATGTCTTCAACCTACTGATGTGCCATTTTTATTTAATATAGAAGGTTACGCAAAAGCAACTGCACAAGACACTGCGAATATAGCTTCTGCAGACACAAACAAAACAACAAAGAAAGACACTACCAAAGCTGTAGTCAAACCTTCCGGAAATAGCGAGGGTACGGGAGAAAGTTCATTATGGCTGGTGTTCATTTTTGCATTATTTCCGGGCTTACTGGCTATTTTCACTCCCTGTGTTTTCCCTATGGTGCCAATGACTGTATCGTTTTTCCTTAAAGGTAGTGAGAATAAAAGAAAAGCCAGATTTCAGGCAACGGTTTACGGGCTTTCCATCATTATTATTTATACACTACCTGTTGCTTTGTTGGTAGGTATTGCAATGCTTTTTGGTAAAGGTGCAGTTGCCACGGATGTGTTCAACTGGATCTCCACCCACTGGCTTCCGAATATTTTATTTTTCCTCATCTTCTTGTTCTTTGCGGCATCATTTCTTGGAATGTTTGAAATTGTTCTTCCAAGCAAGTTGGTGAATAAAATGGATTCAAAAGCTGACAAGGGTGGAATACTAGGCCCATTCTTCATGGCTTTCGTACTTGTGTTGGTTTCATTTTCGTGCACAGGTCCTATTGTTGGGGCAGTAGTTGTTGAATCAGCCAAAGGAGATTTCCTTCATCCTTTATTTGCGATGCTTGGTTTCTCCGTTGCTTTTGCTTTGCCTTTTGCATTGTTTGCGTATTTCCCTTCGTTGTTAAACAACTTACCCAAATCGGGAGGCTGGATGAATTCTGTAAAAGTTGTTCTTGGTTTTCTTGAATTGGCATTGGGATTAAAATTCCTGAGTGTAGCTGATCAAACCTATCACTGGGGAATATTGGACAGAGAAGTTTATCTTGCATTCTGGATAGTGATATTTGCATTGATGGGCTTTTATTTGTTGGGCAAACTAAAACTCGCTCACGATAGCGATTTGAAATATCTGCCAGTCCCACGACTTATAATGGCTATTGTGGTACTTACCTTTGTCGCCTATATGATACCCGGAATGTTTGGCGCACCTTTGAAAGCCCTTGCAGGTTGGCTGCCACCGGAAACCACACAGGATTTTAATGTGAGAGCGATCGTAAGAGAAGAAGTCGCCAATGCAAGCCTGTCGGGTGGAGCTGACTCACTTGAACTTTGCGAAAAGCCAATGTTCTCAGATTTCCTGAAACTACCACATGGATTGAAAGGATATTTTGATTATGAGCAGGGTCTTGCTTGCGCCAAAAGTAAAAACAAACCTGTATTCCTCGATTTCACCGGGCATGGCTGTGTGAACTGTCGCAAGATGGAAGAAAATGTGTGGTCGGATCCGAGGATTTTGAAATTGCTGAAAGAAAAATTTATCATTGTAACCTTATACGTGGATGATAAAAAGGAACTGCCATCATCAGAATGGGTCAAATCGAAACTGGATGGGCAGATGAAGAAAACAATAGGAGGAAAATACTCCGATCTTCAGGCTTCAAGGTTCAATGTGAATGCCCAGCCGTATTATGTGCTACTGGATACCAAAGGAGATACTATTGGAAAACCTAAAGCTTATGACTCGGACATTGACGATTTCCAGAATTTTCTTGAAAGTGGTTTAAGAGGATTTCAGAAAAGAACTCCATCCAAATAAATGTAGGAATCGGGATAGGGAAAAGACAACGGATTCAGTAAACATTATCAGAAAAATAATTTCTAAATCTCAATTTCGAGGCCGCAAATTCCGTGTTTTAAACTTCTGTTAGAAGGAGTAATAAGTCTTTTTTCTTGTGAAAGAAAACTCATTTTATCTTTTTCCTTATTATTTTCTAATTTCGCAAACTGCCCGAAAAGCAGATAATCATTGTATCATACTAAGAAAATCATGGACTATAATTTTATTGAAATTGAGAAAAAATGGCAGAAATACTGGAGTGAAAACAAAACTTTCAGGGCTGATAATAATTCGGACAAACCAAAATATTATGTTCTGGATATGTTCCCTTATCCTTCCGGATCAGGCTTGCACGTTGGTCATCCGCTGGGTTATATTGCCTCCGATATTTATGCGCGCTATAAAAGACTGAAGGGTTTTAATGTTTTGCATCCTATGGGCTATGATGCTTATGGATTGCCTGCAGAGCAATATGCCATTCAAACAGGTCAGCATCCATTGATAACTACGGAAAAAAATATTGCACGCTATCGCGAACAACTTGACAAGATCGGTTTTTCATTTGACTGGGAGCGGGAAGTGCGTACCTGCGATCCTTTTTATTACAAATGGACACAATGGACTTTTTTGCAGTTGTTCAACTCATGGTATAATAAAGACACCGACAAAGCAGAGCCTGTTGAAAAACTCATTGAAGAATTTGAAAAGAACGGGAATATAAAAGTAAGCGCTGTTGTGAGCGAAACTATTAATTTTTCAGCCGAGGAATGGAAAGCGAAAAATGAAAAAGAACAGCAGGAAATATTGATGAATTATCGTCTTGCTTATCTTGCCGACACCATGGTAAACTGGTGTTCTGCGCTGGGGACTGTGCTGGCAAATGATGAGGTGAGTGAAGGCTTTTCAGTGAGAGGCGGACATCCCGTAGTAAGAAAAACCATGAAGCAATGGTCCCTGCGTATCACTGCTTATGCAGAAAAGTTATTGAAAGGACTTGATGAGATAGACTGGAGTGATTCTATTAAAGAAATACAACGCAACTGGATTGGCAAATCTGTTGGTGCAATGATCAAATTCGCTATTAAAGGCCATGATGGACTGTTTATGGAAATATTTACAACCCGTCCGGATACGATTTTTGGTGTTACTTATATGACCTTTGCCCCCGAGCATGACTATGTGAATAAAATTACTACTGCTGACAAGCTGGAGGCAGTGCAGAAATATATTAATGAAACAAAGAACCGCTCAGAAAGGGAAAGAATAGCTGATGTGAAAAGGATCAGTGGTGAATTTACAGGCGCGTATGCAATAAACCCTTTCACCAAAGAAGAGATTCCCATCTGGGTGGGTGATTATGTGCTTGCAGGTTACGGAACAGGCGCTGTGATGGCAGTGCCCGGTCATGATGGCCGTGACTGGGCTTTTGCAACTCATTTTGGACTACCCATAAAAGAAGTTATTTCAGGTGGTGATATTTCCAAAGAAGCTTATGAACCAAAAGAAGGCAAATGTGTGAATTCAGGTTTCATCAATGACATGACTCCATTGGAAGCAATACAGGCTGTGATCAGGAAAACAGAAGAAATGGGTATCGGCTACGGTAAGGTTAATTATCGTTTGCGTGATGCCATTTTCAGCCGACAGCGCTATTGGGGCGAGCCTTTCCCGATTTATTATAAGGATGGAATTCCCTATCCGATGAATGAATCAGAACTCCCTCTTGAATTGCCCGAAGTGGATGCTTTTCTTCCTACTGAAACAGGAGAACCACCACTGGCAAGAGCTAAGAACTGGCGTACAAAAGAAGGCTACCCGATTGAAACCAATACCATGCCGGGCTTTGCAGGATCAAGCGCTTATTATTACCGCTACATGGATTCTAAAAATCCGAATGAACTTGTATCAAAGAAATCCAATGCATACTGGGAAAATGTGGACCTCTATATTGGTGGCGCTGAACATGCAACAGGCCACTTATTGTATGCCCGTTTCTGGAATAAATTCCTATTCGATCTTGGTTTGGTTTGCAAGGATGAACCTTTCAAAAAGCTGATCAATCAAGGGATGATACAGGGAGTAAGTACTTTTGTACAATTAACTTTTAGGAATCAAAATTGCACTTATCTTTTACCTATGAATTTTAAGTGCAATAATCCACAAATTCTTTTAAGAGAATTTCGAGTTCCAGTTGATTATGTTTCGTTTGAAAATGGTAAATACATATTAACAAAACAAAATCTTGAGAAATTTAGAAATATGATCTCTGAGTATAAACAGGTTACTGAATTTACTTATGCTGTTATTCCAACAACTGAACAAATAAAAGATTGGTTTAAAGAATGGAATATGCAAGAAGATATTCCCAATAGTTTACACGAGGGTTTTGTTGAACTCGGAACCATGGTTGAAAAAATGTCAAAATCAAAATACAATGTTGTTACTCCAGATGATCTCGTTGAAAAATACGGAGCAGACACACTGCGTCTTTATGAAATGTTTCTTGGCCCGCTTGAGCAGCACAAACCCTGGGATACAAAAGGCATTGAAGGTGTGTTTCGCTTCATACGAAAGCTGTGGAAACTCTATCATGACTTCGACAATAAACTGTGTTTGTCTGAAGAGGCACCAACAAAAAAGGAATTAAAAGTATTGCATAAAACCATTAAAAAAGTTCAGGAGGATATTGAACGCTTTTCATTCAATACAGCAGTAAGTACTTTTATGATCTGTGTAAATGAACTGACCGAACTGAAATGCAACAAAAGGGCTATTCTGAAAGAACTGCCCATCATTCTTTCGCCTTATGCACCACATATAGCTGAGGAACTTTGGAATCTGCTTGGAAATTCAGGAAGCATAACTCACGTAAATTTCCCGCCATATAATGAAGAATTTCTTAGCGAGGACAATTGTACTTATGCAGTTTCTTTCAACGGAAAAATGCGCTTCACTATTGATCTGCCTGTGGACATGCCTTCTTCTGAAGTTGAGAAAAATGTATTAGAACATGAGGTTGCACAGAAATGGCTCGAAGGGAAGAATCCTAAAAAGGTTATCGTTGTTCCTAAAAAAATTGTGAATGTGGTTATTTAAAAATGGTCAATTGCAGCGTCAATAGTCATTGGTCAGTAGTCATTACGTCAGTAGTCAAACTTAAAATTTCCAAAGCAATAATTAAATCATAAATCTCAAATCATAAATCATAAATCAGACACATGTACACCTTTCGTCCCGTAGCAGTTGATGAGGCAGGCATATCGCAGTGTGCTGCTCTTCTTAAAATTGTTTTTCCGCAAACAGACATTTTAAACGAAGCATACCTTAAATGGGAATATGCTGACAATCCCGAAGGAAATATTGTTGGGTTTAATGCTTTTGAGGGAGATGAAATTGCTGCCCATTATGTGACACAGCCTGTTGTTGCAAATCTTTTTGGTAAGAAAACAAAAGGTCTGTTGTCATTGAATACCGCTACTCATCCAAATCATCAGGGGAAAAAATTATTTACTACACTGGCTGATATGACCTATAAATTTGCCGCGGAGAATGTTTATGAATTTGTTTTCGGAGTGGCCAATGCAAATAGCACTCCGGGTTTTCTGAATAAGTTAGGCTTTCAGCATGTGGCTCCTCTTCAGGCCAAAGTTGGTGTCGGAAAAATAAAATTGTCATCAACAGAAATGCAGTATGGTTTTGAACGATTGTGGACAACTGAATTGCTTGAATGGCGACTTAAAAACCCATTTCATCATTATGAAATTTCAGGGAATAATATTTTTGCTCCTTCCGGGAAATATGGTATTAAAGCATTCATGGGAGATTTTCAAACTGACTTGATAAGTAGATTTAATAGCCACCGAATATCTTCTTTGAACCCTATGAAACTCTGGATGGGTATTGATCCTGCTATCAACTGGAAAAGTTCCTTATACTATGATATTCCTCAAAAAATGCGACCCTCTCCATTGAATCTGATCTTTAAGGATCTGACAGGAAGCAACAGGACTATAAATGCAAACGCTGTTAAATTCAGGGCTATTGACTTTGATGCTTATTGAAAAGCAACAAAAAGTCTTTTCTGAATTTCAACACCACTGCAACCTGAATACAAAATTATTTATGGACGATGATGTCCGGGGTTCTGATTTTATTGCTCATGTGCAGTGCTCTGTCGCAAATTGCAACATCGTAGGCAATGGTATCATAAACAGATGTTGGGTTATTGATGAATAAATTTACATCTATAGTTCCTTTAATTGATTTGTTCTGTCCTGAAGGTGTAACTACCGGAATGCGCAAATTGTTAGTCTCAGGAAGTACCACAGGAACATAAACGCCATTTTGTTTTTCATAATAAGTAACAAAAAGGTCATAATAATATTGACTTCCCGGACTGAATGCACCAGTAGTATCATCTGCCGAAAGTCCAATATCCCCATCGCCATCTGTGAATGAAAAAGTCAATATTCCTTTTTGATCAATTCCCTGCGAATTCTGTATCTTGGCAAAACTTACATAAGCAATGGCCGGAATTGGAGAATATGTTTCAGGTTTTTTACAGGAAGAATATAACAATATCCCTGCAAGAACAATTATTATCAGTAATTTTGGCTTGTGTTTCATAACATGAAAATCGGTTGTAAAGGTACTAAATTAAACGCAATACTGTCAATATTATTATGCTGTCTGATTTAATTAATAAAATTTTTGAAATTAACAATGAAGAGGAGTTCAATAAAATAGCTTTGAAAACATTCCTTCATCAGTATGAAAACAACGCTGTTTACAAAACTTTTATTGACATGATCGGCCGTGATATTCATCAAATATCTCACTATTCTCAGATACCTTTTTTGCCAATTGAGTTTTTTAAAACTCATAAAATAATTTCAGGTATAGCATCAATTCAGGCATCCTTTTGTAGCAGCGGAACAACTGGTCAGACACGGAGTTTTCATCATGTTACTGACCTTTCTGTTTATGAAAAAAGCGCCATGATTTCTTTTGAAAATTTTTATGGGAATATTTCTGATCATACATTTCTGGCTCTTCTCCCATCTTATGCAGAACGTCAGGATTCATCACTGGTCTGGATGACCAACCATTTCATAAATCACAGTCATTTCAAATCTGATTGCGGTTTCTACCTTGACAATCACGCAGAACTTCTCAGTAAGTTGAAAATTTTAAGCAGAGATAAAACAAGAAAAGTTCTGTTGCTTGGGGTTTCATTTGCATTGCTTGATCTGTCAGAAAAAATTGATTTTCCTTTAAACAATGTTGTCGTAATGGAAACAGGCGGCATGAAAGGACGAAGAAGAGAAATGATCAGGGAAGAACTTCATGAAATACTGACCGGAAAATTTCAGGTTGCTTCAATACATTCAGAGTATGGGATGACTGAACTTCTGTCACAGGCATACTCGCAAGGCAAAGGAATTTTTAATTGCCCTCCCTGGATGAAAATACTGATAAGAGAAATAAACGATCCCTTCACTCTTTCCCAAACAGGGCAAAGCGGAGGTATCAATATTATAGACCTTGCAAATATAAACTCATGTTCATTCATAGCCACGCAAGACATAGGGCGATGTTTCGACAACGGACAATTTGAAGTGAATGGCCGTTTTGACAGCAGTGAAATCAGGGGATGCAATCTGATGTCACTATAAATTTGTAAATTTGAGAAATCAATCAAATGAAAAAATATTTTTTCCTAATCCTTTCGTTTTTCTTTCTGATGGCTGTCAATGCCCAGCATACAAACATCATGATAGGCAACCACAATTATCCCGAAGAAACTTCAATTGTTGTCAACCCGAAAAACACCAATGAAATTGCGGCAGCCGCCAACATCAACACCTACTATTTTTCCAAAGACGGTGGCCACACATGGGTTGAAGATACCTTAGGTTCAACCTATGGAGTATGGGGTGATCCCTGCATGATAGTGGACACAGCAGGCAGTTATTATTTCATCCATCTTTCCAATCCTCCCGATGGCAACTGGATTGACCGCATTGTGTGTCAGAAAAAGGATAGTATAAATGGCGTCTGGGATAATGGTTCGTATATTGGACTAAATGGCACAAAGGCTCAGGATAAAGCCTGGGCTGCCGTTGACAGGGCTCACAACATTATTTACATGACATGGACTCAGTTTGATGAATATGGTGTTACAACCCCCACCGACAGCAGCATTATTCTCTTTTCACGATCCATTGATGGTGGTCATTCATGGGGTGTTCCTGTAAGAATAAATAGAAAAGCCGGCAATTGTGTTGATTCCGACAGTACCACAGAAGGCGCAGTGCCTGCAGTGGGTCCTAATGGCGAAGTGTATGTTGCCTGGGCAGGTCCTGATGGCATCAGATTCAATAAATCGCTGAATGCAGGGAACACATGGCTTGCAAATGATATTCTTGTAAATGATCAGCCAACCGGTTGGGATTATATGATCCCCGGTATTCAACGCGCCAATGGGCTTCCCATAACAGATTGCGACATTAGCAACGGACCTTACCGCGGAAATATTTATGTCAACTGGTCTGACCAAAGAAATGGAGATACTGACACCGATATCTGGCTTTCAAAATCTACTGATGGCGGAAATACATGGTCTGCTGCGAAACGTGTAAATGATGATCCTCCGGGCAAACAGCAGTTTTTTACATGGATGACAATTGACCAGGCGACAGGTTATCTTTATTTTGTTTTTTATGACCGCAGGAATTACAGCAATAGCAGGACTGATGTTTATATGGCTGTTTCAAAAGATGGCGGCGAAACCTTCGTTAATTTTAAGATCAGCGATTCTCCGTTTATTCCCGGCGCTTCGATCTTCTTTGGCGATTACACAAATGTTTCAGCTTATAATGGTGTGATCAGGCCAATCTGGACGAGGCTTAGCAGTGGTCAGCTGAGTGTTTGGACCGCTATTATTGATACTACAATGATGGGGATTGAAAACTTAAATTTGCAGGATGAATTTTCTCTTGAACAAAACTTTCCAAACCCTTTTATTGACAACACCTATATTAGTTTCAAACTGCACAAACCAACAATAGTAACTTTGAAAGTCTATGATATCTTTGGAAGAGAAATTGCAACACTTCTGGACAAAGAAAAGTACAATGCCGGCAAATACATCAGCCATTTTGATGCAGAGCAATACAACCTGTCATCAGGAACATATTATTTTTCCCTGATCAGCAATGAGAAGATTCTGACAAAGAAAATGCTGTTACTAAAATAGGATGAAGGAAAAAATTTGTACAAACAACCTGAGAAATTGAATTTCTAAAATACTTCAATTTTCTAAAGTTTATGGCAATCCTTTTTCTAAAAGTGAAGTGTCAGTCCTTTTACTTGCATTCAGCACTGTTAATCCAATAATTTCATTGTTCTCATAACGAATAATAATTTCGTCTTCCGTCATTTCAGAATTATCAGCATGATTGGGTTTCTTGAAATGCAAATATAGGATATCAGCTTCGGTGTCATACAAAGACCAAATAAACTGGTGCTTTAATAAAACTGGTACAGCTGTAAGTATATCTTTTAATTCGGATTTTTCCATTATGTAAATCCTTTATAAAAGATCCCTATTTCTCTGAGTAAAGCTCAATGATCTTCACGATCACTTCAACAGCTTTTACCATTGATTCCAAAGGAACATACTCGTATTTTCCATGGAAATTATGTCCTCCTGCAAAGATATTCGGGCAGGGCAGTCCCATGTAAGAAAGTCTTGCTCCATCTGTACCTCCGCGAATCGGAACAATAACAGGAACTACATCCACAAGCTCCATTGCTTTTTTAGCTGTCTCAACAACGTGAAACACTTTTTCTACCTGTTCACGCATGTTGTAATACTGGTCTCTCAATTCCAGAACTACAGTGTTTGCACGGTATTTCTTATTCATGAAGTCAACAGCCTGTTGAATAAAAACTTTTTTGGCTTCAAATTTTTCCCTGTCATGATCGCGGATAATGTAGGCAATACTTGAGTTTTCAACACTGCCTTCCATTTTAATGAGATGGTAGAAGCCTTCATAATCCTGTGTGAATTCCGGCCTTTCGTTCACCGGCAACATGCTGTTGAATTCCATTGCAAGAATCATCGAGTTGATCATTTTCTCTTTAGCATATCCGGGGTGAATATTTCTTCCGTTGAAAATAACTTTTGCATGAGCTGCATTGAAGTTTTCAAATTCAAGTTCGCCCACACCGCCGCCGTCAAGGGTATAAGCAAATTCTGCATCGAATTTGGTTACATCAAATTTATCAACTCCACGACCAATCTCTTCATCAGGAGTGAATCCAATTTTTATGTTGCCGTGTTTTATTTCCGGATGTTTTATCAGGTAGTCCACCGCAGTCATGATCTCGGCTATTCCTGCTTTGTCATCAGCGCCAAGCAGGGTTGTGCCATCCGAAGTAATGATGGTTTGCCCTACATACTGTTTCAGTTCCGGGAATTCTTTCACATTCAGAACAACATTGTTATTCTTGTCGAGTACGATGTCGGTGCCATCATAATTCTCCAGTATCTGTGGTTTTATATTTGTTCCGCTCATATCCGGGCTGGTATCCATGTGCGAGATGAACCCTATGTTTGGAAGTTTTTTATCCGTATTGGCCGGAAGTGTAGCCATGATATAGCAGTTATCATCAAGGCTTACATCTTTCAATCCCATCGCAACCAATTCATCTTTTAAAACTTTTGCAAGATCAAATTGTTTTGCGGAACTTGGGCATGTTTCACATCCCTCATCAGAAGTTGTGTCAATCTTCACATATCTGAGAAACCTTTCAAGAATTTCTTTTTTCATAATTTTAAAAATTTTGTCATTTATAGTCTTTAATTGTCATTTGCCTTTGGCGTCATTGTTCAATTTTCAATCATCTCTTTTTGCACGGAATGATTCCCAGATGAAATAACAAACCAGCAGTGCAAACATGATCAATCCTACCAATTGAGGTCCTACTGTGCCTTCGCTCCAAAGTTTCAGATCAAGGTTAACTCCTGCAAATAATAATACAGCTCCGACAACTCCGAATAATGCTGCACCTGCAATAAATCCTGAAGCTATCAGTGTTCCGCGCTGGCCTCGTGCATTATTTAATTTTTCGTCTTTTGTGCTTTTTCCAAACCAATGAGCCAGCAGCCCGCCAATAAGAAGTGGCGTGTTGAGATCAAGCGGAATGAACATTCCCAGAGCAAAAGCAAGTGGTGAAATACCTAATAAATAAATCAGGAACGAGATGATAGCGCCGGCAATATACAATAACCAGGGAATCGGTGCGCCTTTAGTCATCAAAGGCTCAATCACTGCAGCCATCGCATTTGCCTGCGGGGCAACAAGCGGTTTGGCATTATCAACTTCTCTTTTGTATCTATTGATAAGAGCTGTATCCGCAGCCATTTTTTTTACTGAAGCAAATTGGACAACCGTCATTTTCCCATTTTTAATAACCGAGTCTTCATAAACCCTGGATTTCACAGTATCCAATTTGTGATAGTTAATAGCGTGCATCTGTTCAGTGGAAAATATTTTCTGGTTTTCCACATATTGTTCTGAAGTAAAACCATAAGATTTTGCAAGCATAAATATCACCACACCTACAACAGCAGCGGAAACCAATGTGCCTAAAAATTTCCATGATTGTTGTTTGTATGGGCTTGTGCCAAGCCAATAGCCAACTTTAAGGTCAGTAATAAAACCTCCGGCCATCGAAAGCGCTGTACACACAATACCTCCAATTACAAGTGAGCTTACCATGCCTCTCCAACCATGAAGTCCTGCTGCAGAAAGTATGATACAGGCAATGATCAATGTCATTAATGTCATACCTGAAACAGGGTTACTTCCAACAATAGCAATAGCATTTGCGGCCACAGTAGTAAAAAGAAATGCAATGACAACAAGTGTCGCCAGTGCAATGAGCGCTTGAACCGGCGTTACATCTACTCCTGTAATAAGAAATACCAAAATTGCAATGATGACGAGTATGATCAGTATAAGAACAAAGTTCATTTTCAGGTCGCGTTGTGTGCGTTCAGGCTTTTCAATTTCTCCCTTTTTTCCTCCTGTGCCGCCGACAGCAAGTTTAAATGCCTGAACAATCACACCCGAAGAACGGACGATACCGATAATACCGGCCATAGCGATTGCCCCGATACCAATGGGCCTTACATACATTTTGAATAATATTTCCGGAGTAAGTCCTTCAGTAAAATTGTGGCCTCCACCCAGGCTTGCTGCTATATTCCCTATTTCATGAATGACAGGAATCATCACCCACCATGAAAGCAAAGAACCCACAACAATGATCAGCGAAAACCGTAATCCAACAAGATAACCGAAGCTGAAAATCATTGCGCTGACATTCAATTTTAATACTAATTTGGCTCTTTCAGCAAGCATTGCACCAAAAGGAATGACTTTGGTTGTAAGAACATCATCCCATAAACGAAAAGAAGTAAATGCAAAATCAAACAAGCCTCCAATGAGCCCCGACACCAAAAGTATTCTTGACTGACTTCCGCCTTTTTCACCTGTCATAAGGATTTCCGTTGTTGCAGTGGCTTCCGGGAAGGGGAATTTGCCGTGCATATCCTTTACAAAATATTTTCTGAAAGGAATAAGGAATAATATTCCAAGGAATCCGCCAAGTAACGATGAAAAGAAAATCTGCCAGAAGTTCACTTCAATATCCGGGTATTTTGCCTGCAGAATATATAAGCCGGGAATGGTGAACACAGCGCCCGCAACAATCACTCCCGAACAAGCGCCGATAGATTGAATAATCACATTTTGTCCCAGAGCATTTTTCTTTTTTGCTGCTGCGGAAGCGCCGACAGCAATAATAGAGATGGGAATAGCTGCTTCGAATACCTGCCCTATCTTCAAGCCGGAAAAAGCCGCGGCCGCTGAAAAAATAAGAGCCATTAATAAACCCATTCCAACTGACCAAAGTGTTACCTCCGGAAATAGTTGGCTGGCGGGCATTACAGGTTTGTAATCTTCGCCCGGTTTTAGCTCGCGATAAGCGTTTTCGGGCAGACTTCTGGTTTCTGGTATTTGTTCTGACATAGTGTTTTTTTTGAGTGGATAAAACTATAAAAAATATTTGATGTGAGGAAAAAAAAATCATTATTCCGCTAACATTTTACTTAACCATTGGAAAAAAATCCGTACTATTGTAAAACAAAAAAACAATCAACATGGACACTACCGAACAATTAAATGCTTTATTCTGCAAGGTTTTTGATGACAATGACATTAAGATAACTCCCGAAATGACCGCCAACGACATCGAAGAGTGGGATTCTCTTTCACACGTGAACCTCGTGGTCGCCATCGAAAAAAATTTCAAGGTTAAGTTTAAAGATTCCGAGATCATCCGCTGGAAAAACGTCGGACAGATGATTGAATCAATCAATGCAAAGCTCGCCGGAAAATAATTTTTTTAAACCGTGGCTCACCATGAAACTCATTTAAAAAGTTCGGATTTTATCTCCGACATAGTCATCGGTATGTCCGATGGGCTTACTGTCCCCTTTGCCCTCGCTGCCGGATTAAGCAGCGCTGTTCAGTCAAATGGTCTTATCATCAAAGCAGGACTTGCTGAAATTATTGCAGGTTCCATCGCTATGGGTCTTGGCGGTTATCTTGCAGGGCGCACCGCATTGGATCATTATAAAACCGAGCTTAAACGCGAATACCAGGAAACAATTGACTATCCTGAAACCGAAAAAAAGGAAGTAAGAGAGATATTTGGGAAGATGGGACTTTCGTCCAAAACACAGGATATGGCAGTTGAGGAACTCAGCCAGGACAAGGACAAATGGGTGAAGTTTATGATGAAGTATGAACTCGAACTCGAGGAACCCGACAAAAACAAAGCCCGCAAAAGCGCTTTCAACATAGGCATTGCCTATATTGTCGGTGGCGCTATTCCCATGTTATCTTATGTTTTCACCACCGACCCGCAAACAGGTTTCAAACTTTCATTTATCACCACCGTTGTTTGCCTTCTCCTCTTCGGATATTTCAAAAGCAAACTCACCGGACAGCAACCCATCATCGGCGCCCTCAAAGTGATGGCGATTGGGGTCATCGCTGCAATGTCGGCTTATTTCCTGGTGAGGCTTTTTAATTAAAGGCTGAATTTCAATCTTGCCATATTATTTTCACTTTACATTTTCTTCATTTTACATTTTTTCTGCACTTGTGTGCAATTCAAACGAGCTACATCTATTACAGTTTGTTTCAAATCTCTTTAAAGCAAATAAAGACAATGATGCTAAAACCCGGCAGCAGCTAATATTTTCTTACAGTCCGCTAAAGCCAGACTCCAATAGATAGCGACGGTGAGCAGCATTTATTTCAGTTCGTTTTAACCCCGTGGGATAGCTTTTAGTTTTTGCAAATCATTCTTATTAAGTAATATCCAACGGGGTTAACGAACTGAAATAAGTGCAAAAGGCAATTGACTTTAGTCTCATTTTGAAAGAGGATTTGTTTTTTATCAATTGAAAAAGACTTTCCAAGTTCTGAAAAAAACTTTGAAAGTCATCCTGGCAATATCCAACATCTAACATCTAACATCTTTTTTATTCCTACACACAATATTTCCCACTTTCCAACGTTGACAATATAATTGTTTGTCATTTCTAAGACATGAGGCTGCATGATATTTTGATAGAATATTATACTGTCGGGCAAACCAATTCTTATATTGATTTGCTGAAGAAGCTGGACCTTTATCCGGCCCTGAATGATTTGGCAAACCGCTTCCATCGCGACATTGAGCAGGGTAAGCATGCCACAAAAATTTCCCTTTTCCGTAAAACACTCAAAGAGCTTATTGCAATATCCATGGCATATCTTAAAAGTGAAATTCATGCAACGCAGCCGGTAACGGCAACCATTGATATGTTCCAATGTATTATCACAATTATCCGTCATGCATGCCGGCAATGCTCTGTTGATTTTGCTGCATGTTGTGATATTCTCCAAAGGTACATTGACATCTGCGGACTTCTACCAGAGTCGCGGGAGTTGTTATTGTGTGTGTTTGAAATGCAACTACGCACTGAAATAACCGTTAGCAGCAGGAAAAGCAATAGTGCTGCAATAAAATTTCCGGGAGAAATACCCATCACTCTTTCATGGATCTTTCGCGAGGGCGAAGTGGAAAACAAAAAGGTAGTAGGTGAATTTGCCGGTTTGTTGTGTGGAAAATACACTCGTTTAAAAACTCTTTACAAAGTGGAAGATTTGTTCAATCCACTTAAAAGGAAAAAGGTTGGAGTTCATAATGATGATCTGTGTGAGATTCTCACCATTTTCAGTTTGTTTCATCAATGCGGGCGCATTGCATGCACCTATTCAAAAGCTCTGTTTCAATTCCTGAGATCAAGAATATATGTTTACCCAAAAGGAGCCTTCAAAGGAAGGCCGGACTTCAGTATGTGGAATTATGAAACTTTGCGTAGAATGAAGGACATTGATAAATTCAAAAACAGCATTAAAGAAATCTTCGACATCTTCTGCACCACCGAAAATGACAAACAAGTTTTTGAAAACTTTTTTGAAGAAAGAAAAAAAATTGCTCTCCGCAAACAAGCATCAGATCTGAAAAAGAAGAAAAGCAGAAAAAACTGTGACGTAAGATAGCGGTAAGATAGCACCCCTGCCTATTGACACCCATATACAAATAGCAGTACCTTTATACCGCCGGCAGGCGCTAATGCACTAAGCCGGGTAAACCAAAAAAATAATAAAGTTATGTTCACAAAAATCAAAAAATCGTTCGAAAAGTTCATTGCAGCCGTTGTAATGATGGTTCTGAACTTAGTAGGCAAACCACTTGATTTAAAAAAATCAAGTGGAAATTCACGCACAGGAAAAACTAATTCCCGTGCTAGTAATAAACCACAGATTCACTGGTCGAATAAAGAAACGATCATGGTGCGTGGCGGCCAAAACTCTTTTCAGTGTTTCGCGTTGCCGCTCTTCAACTTCTGTCCTCCTGAATTAATTCTCCATAAAACGGAAAAAATTCCGAAAAAGAGCGACAGCATGCAATTGTTTGTGCGTCCTGAATTATTTATGATGATAGTCATTCCGGAAATCTCAGGAAAGAATAATAACAAGCCAAACAAGGATGTTGTTCTTGAACACAAGGTAATCCCTGTTGTTAACTGGGGAAAAAAGAAAGGCGCTTCACTTAAAATTGAGGATTGCAAAATGAAAAAAACAAAGCTTACCGGAAATTTGGATTTTCCATCTCCATGGTCGCCGGAGTTCCCTGCACTGACTGCTGTTGGCGCTAATATTTTGACAGCAGGAAACAAATTGCAGGACCGTTTGCAAAAACTTCCTAACAGCAAGTCCAATCTTTCAGCGGCATTGAATGTTTTGCACGACAATATGGACAGTTGGTGCATGATGTTAAAGCTGAAAGTAAAAACTGTATCGCCTGAAGAAGGAGTGCGCATTTGCAACGATGCAGGGTTTGAGTACAAGGTCATCAGCATCCGTCCGAAAAGAGGTAACAAAGTTTTTCAGGGCACAGAGCCGGGAACCCTTATCATTTGGGGTGAAGGTGAAGGATACCGTCAATGGCAGGAAAGCCCCGACCCTAATCAGGAAACCATCATTGATCTACCGCCAACAAGAGGCGGAGAAACTTCGGTGACTGGTCGCAGACCAAAAGCAGAGTATTGGTATCGCTGGAGATTGGTGCTCACCAAAGGGCGCTATGGAGAATGGAGCAAATGGTATAACGGTACTGCTCCCTGATCAATGCACAAAGTTTAAAAAAGGGGGTGACTTCATGTCATCCCCTTTTTTAATTGAGCGTTCATGAATTTTTTTAAAATTTCAGAGGACAATTAATTTCATAAAAGCAAACGAATAAATATGTACAATAGTCTAAGATATTTTCTAACGAACGATTGCTTATAGCAAACGTTCATTCGCATTGTCGGATCGAACGATCACTTTCAGCAAACGTTAATTCGCATTGTGCAATCGAACGATTGCACAATGCGAACGTTCGATAGCTTTGTCGGAACGAACGTTTCAACAAAGCAAACGTTCATTCGCATTGTCGGATCGAACGATCGCACAATGCAAACGTTCGATAGCTTTGTCGGATCGAATGATTGTACAATGCAAACGTTCATTCGCTTTAAGCTTTCGTTTTATGCAATTAAAATTTTCCGGAAAATGAAGGAAGTTTCTTTTGTTCCACCGTGTCGCCTGTCAGATTTGTGTTCACTGAGAATATGGTCGCTGAGCATGTCGAAATGTCGAAGTGCAATCCGACACGTTTATAATACCAGGATTTGTAACCCGACAAACAAGGGCTGTCTTTTTTTAATAGCAAATAAATCCTCAAAATGGCTTCCATGAAGCTTCGAAACAAAACCATCCCTGACGCACATATTTGAAATAAACTCAAAATAAATCAGAAATATGTTGGTGAAGTGAAAAATTTGTATTTTAGCAAATTAATTGGAGGGGGAAATGAGTGAGGGGATGAAAATTGTCGCAATTGTGATTTGAAAGATTTATGAGATTATGACATTAAAAACAATTAAAGAGAAAATGATTGAAAATGATCGGAAATAATGCTTAATGGAAAATAGTGAAATGTCACGCGTTTGAAACGCGCACCAACTTGCTGACGAGCGCGATCAGGGGTTGGAGACCAATATTTATGTAGTGCGAAGTTGGGGACTTCGCTCAGCAGGAGAAAGAAAAAAACAGATATGCTTGAAAGAATATCCATAGACCTGACAAATTATTGCAGCAAAGAATGTGATTTTTGTTATAACAAAAGTTCAAAAAACGGCATAACTGAATGGAAGCCGGAAGAGGTGACAAGTTTTTTGAAAGACTGTGCAAAACATGGGGTTAAAGCAATATCTATTGGTGGCGGTGAACCTTTTGAATACAAAGGGATATATAAATTAATAAGCAAACTTATGCCACATGTTTTTGTAAGCGTAACAACCAACGGAATGCCATTGACAATTTATGACAACTTCGTCAAGCTAACGAAAAACAAACCCGATAAAATTCATATAACCATTCATGACCCGGCTAATGAAACAGAGGTAAATCGTACAATTGAGATGCTTTTCTTTTTTGGAAATATTGGAATTAAGACCGGTGCAAACGTTCTTGTATCGGCGGATAAAATTGCTGAAACAAAAAAACTGACAGAACTATTATTTAAGTACAAATATTTACCGGAACAAATAATTTATGTACCGCGTAAATTTACAAAAATTCCCACTCCGCAACAGGTGGCTGAGGCTGCATTGAACAAAACCTTTCAGTCGGCAAGTTGTTTATTGGATTGTAAAATAAACGAACGATTTTGTTCCATATCATGGGACAAGCAGGTGGGATGGTGCTCGTATGGCGAGGGAAAAACAAAGCTGGGTGATTTGACTTATCAGGGACTTATGCAGTCGCTGGGAAAAATAAAATTTAAAACATGCAAAAAGTAAAAACAATTGATTACCCTGCCGGACATAGCGCTGACACCGATTGGTTCTGCGTTGACAAGGATGGGAACATTGCCATTTTCGATACAGACCAATCTGGATGCATGCCTGTAAATGAAAACGGGGAAGCTATTTCAGCCTGGTATGATTATTTGAATAACGTATTGAGAGAGATAGAACCTCATGTGTATGATTTTACTTTGGGAGAGGAAACCATAACTGACTTATTGAAATTATGTAAAAAGGAAGATTTGCAGAAGGAATATTTTGGCGGTATCATCATTTTAAAGAAAGGGACAACAATAGGGGAGTTGAATTTGAAGCTGAGAGATTATGAGTTTTTGCTGAGATTAAGCGAAGAACAAAACATGTATTTTCTACACGATTCATATAATGAAAAGTTATTTAAAAAAGTTGTTAAAAATGGATTGGTTCTTTCGGGTTATTATTTTGATATAAAGGAACTATGGAAGGTGTTGAACCTTTTTTATTATCATTCAGATCATTCGAATTTGCCCTATAAACGTGAGTTTGCGCCTGAAAATCCGGCAAACATTAATGACATGAATTTTCCGAAAACAAATACTGTTGTTGCATTTAAGGACGTTGACTTTAGGGATAATGAATACGTGCAACCTATGGAATTTATTGAGTGCTCTGAAGGTTATATTGATTGTGATGTATTTGAAGATGGCTCTGCAACTATAATTGCATCGGATAACAAAACGCCGCTTGTATATTATTTGGGCAAGGATGAATGGTTGTTGGAGTTTGAGAGTCGTAGAAGTTTCAGATTTTATAAACCCAATAGTAATGGTGATGTTAAACCTTTTTTAAATTCAGCCAACCCTGAAATTTTGATTTTAAATTCAATGACAAGTAATGGACTTGGAGTATATGGTTTACCGGCAATGTGTTTGAATGATATCGAATCGTCAAATTATAAGTATTTACAAGAAAATGTCTTTGAACCCTTGAACCTGGAATTTAAGAATATTGCGGCTTTTGATGTCATCAAATCATTTGAAAGATACGTTCGCAAAAACAAATTGAAAGTTTTTTGTGCCAGCGATTTCCCTGATAGCTTTGGTTTGATTGACAGTGAGATTAAAATTGTTGATCCCCGGATAATCATTGGAGTCGGCAATTACGTGCATGGTTTCATAAATTGTAAATACGGGCTTGTGCCAAGAAACGAAATTTTCACCACTGGTGAATACTGGTTTAATTTTCACGGAAAGGAAATCATGTATATTGCCATAGAAGAATTTGAGAAAAGGAAGGATTATTCGGGACAATATGAGATTTTAAAAGGCATTGCCGCAAAAGCGAAGGAAATTATAAGCAAACCCAGCGACAATAAGCTGCGCCCGTATTTCATAAAACTTGAAAAAGACAATAAGAACTACGACATTTATATGAAATGGATCAATGAATGGAAGGTTTATGAGGCGAGGGAGGAATGAAAAATGGCTGAACTTTTTATCCGTTGACTAAAGTCAACGGCAATTGATAAATAGTCGGGGCAGTGATTAGTGTGATTGTATGGGACAATTGGGACTTTGGAGACAATTGGGGATGGTGGATTAAACGGAGGCAGGTTTGGAAGGAAAGGGTGGCAGGTTTTCTGACGCAAATTTATTTATAGCATGCGTTTGAAACGTGCGGCAACTGGCTGATGAGCGCGATCTGGGGAAATTCATTATTTTTCCATTTTTATAATTTTATAAAATGACTATTGCATTTCATACTTTTACCTTTTCAATTCTAATTTGAACAAAATAATACACAATTACCACTTTTATCTATATATATATATTTGCCATTTTTTTTAACATATGCAATACCATTATTAAAATCGTTACTTGATTCATATATACAGGGAATTACGAGAGACCCCTGTTTATTAATAAATCCATAAAGTCCATTTTTCTTTACAGATGCAAACCCTTCTTTAAACCAGCTAACATATTCATATAAATTTGGTTCTTTATCTAATGCGATTTTTATTTGCCCATATTTATCACTAAAATAATTATCACAAACAGAATAAGTATTTTTATCCTTGCAATTAGAAATTAAATGACATAATCCATCTTTAAATCCCCATGTAAAATAATATTTTGGATCCACAAGAAAATTACCATTTTTATCAATTAACCCCCATTTATTATTTATTTCAACTGGTGCAAAACCTTCACTAAAATTAAACGCAAAATCATAAATGGGTTGAATTATAATGGATCCTGTTTTATCAATAAAGCCACTCTTCCCTTTCTTGGTAAATTTTAATAACCCATTAGAATAAGGATTCGGTGCATCACCCTGAATATTTTCAATAATTTTATTGCCATATCTATCGATATAAGTATACCCAAGATCATTTGAAGTATACATAACTTGAGCTAACCCTTCAGAAAAGTCCCAAGCACTATTATATATGAATGGCAAAATCTCCCTTCCGGTTGTATCAATAAAACCCACTTTATTATTTCCTTTGGTGGCCACTGCAATACCTTCTGAAAACGGTAGTAAAGAAGAATAAATAATAGGCGTTATTTCAACACCTTTTTTATTTATAAATCCTTTTTTATTAGACTTAGAAACAATTGCAAAATTGCCATTAAAATTATCACAATGATCATATTTTGGACTTATAATAAACTCATCTTCTAAATTCACATAACCTTCAAGTTTATTTTCATAAGATAAAGCTGGAATTAACAATCCATTATAAT